>Ga0193951_1000297_pt1 | contig 23339 bp, 21 predicted proteins | sample BB_2_MG_FD_140370 | JGI IMG/M metagenome (GOLD analysis project Ga0193951, IMG submission 140370) | Microbial mat bacterial communities from the Broadkill River, Lewes, Delaware, United States - BB_2_MG | ecosystem: Environmental > Aquatic > Freshwater > River > Microbial mats | place: USA...
GAAAAAATCCAGAATATTGCAAATAAACATAATCTAAAAGTGATAATTGATGGAGCACAAAGTTTTGGTTCTACTTTTAATAATATAACAGATTCTGCATGGGGTGATATTTCAACTACTTCTTTCTTCCCTGCAAAACCACTTGGTTGTTTTGGTGATGGAGGTGCAGTTTTTACTGATAATGAAGAGATAGCCGAAAAAATAAAATCATTAAGAGTTCATGGACAAAGCAAGAGGTATCATCATAAGTATATTGGTATGGGTGGAAGACTTGATACTATTCAAGCTGCAATTCTAAATGTAAAATTAAAATATTATAAAAAAGACTTGAGTCTAAGACAAGAAGTAGCAAGTAAATATACAAAAGCTTTATCTGGAAAAGATTTGATTTTACCTTTTGTTGTTGAAAATGCAACTTCCGCTTGGGCACAATACTCAGTAAGAGTAAAAAATAGAGATAATATACAATCCTCTCTAAAAGAGAATGGTATACCGACAGCAGTACATTATCCTATGCCTTTGCATCTTCAAGAGTGTTTTGAATATCTAGGGTATAAAAAAGGTGATTTTCCTATCTCTGAAATAGTTTCAGAAGAAATTATGAGTCTACCAATGAATCCTTATTTAACAGATGAGGAAATAGAATATATTTCAAATACTTTACTTAAGGTTTAATTTTAAATGATTAAAATATATAAAAAAATATGGCTATTATTTAACTCATATGAGAAAAAAAGAGCTATGCTTTTACTTTTTCTTATGATAATCATGGCATTTTTTGAAGTACTTGGTATAGGTTCTATCATGCCCTTTCTTTCAGTCCTTGGTAACCCTGAAACTATAACGACTAACAGATATTTAAATGCAGTTTATACCTATTTAAATTTTGAAAATGAAGATTCTTTTTTAATATTTTTAGGTTTTTTTGCACTTATTATGCTTTTAATAAGTGCAATAGTTAAAAGTGTGACTAGTTATGCAAAATTTAGATTTTCAAATTTACGAAGACATAGTTTAGGTCAGAAACTTCTAAAAAAATATTTACATCAACCATATAGTTTTTTCCTTTCTAGAAATAGTAGTGATATAAGTAAGGTTATTCTTTCTGAAACAGATTTAGCGATAGGTCAAGCAATTCTTCCTAGTCTTAACCTTATATCTTATTTAATGCTAACTGTTACTCTTGTTATTTTTTTAGTAGTGGTTGACCCCACACTTGCTATTATCCTTTCTTTTATATTTAGTGGATTTTATATAATGATGTATGTAACTGTACGAAAATATTTAGCAAAAATAGGTCAAAAGAGGAACTGTGCAAATTCTCAAAGATTTAAAATAACTTCTGAAACTATTGGGGGGATTAAAGATTTAAAAGTTTTAGGTAGAGAAAAAATATATCTTGATTGTTTTACAAAACCATCATATGAGTTTTCTCATTACACTTCAATAAATGCAACACTTGGAGCCATTCCTCAGTTTTTAGTAGAGGTCATTGTTTTTGGTGCATTGCTTGCTATGGCTATGTATGCACTTGCTAGTGATGAAGCTGATATAGGTTCTTTTTTACCTGTATTAGGACTTTATGCACTAGGAGCACTTAAGTTAAAACCCGCTGTGCAAAATATATATAAATCTATTGCAACTATGAAATTTGGAGTATCTGCAATAGATAATATTATCAATGATCTCAAAGATCAAGAACAAATTATAGATTTACAAAATGACAATAAAAGACTTATTTTAAAGGAAAGCCTAACTCTTAATAATATATTTTTTAATTATCCAAATAGTTCTAATTCAGCACTTGAATGTATTGATATTAAAATAAAGGCTAATACTACGATAGGTATTATTGGTACTACAGGAGCTGGAAAAAGTACTTTAGTTGATATAATACTAGGACTTTTAGAACCTTCTAGAGGAGAGATAATTATAGATAATGAGAAACTAAATTCTAGTAATATTCGTAACTGGCAAAATGCTATAGGTTATGTACCTCAAAGTATATTTTTAGCAGATGATACTATATCAGCTAATATTGCTTTTGGAATAGAAAAAAATGATATAGATATACTACAAGTAGAAAAAGTATCTAAAATGGCACAAGTCCATGAATTTGTAACTGATCAAAAAGATGGATATAATACTATAATTGGTGAAAGAGGAGTAAGGCTTTCAGGTGGACAGAGACAAAGATTAGGTATAGCAAGAGCACTTTATCATAACCCTGAACTATTAGTATTAGATGAAGCAACTAGTGCCCTTGATAGCACTACGGAATTAGAAGTAATGAAATCAATAGATAATATGAGTGGAACTAAGACAATAATTATGATTGCTCATAGACTTAGTACGGTTGAAAGATGTGATAAAATCATAAAACTTGAGAAAGGTAGAATAATAAGTGAATAATATTTTAAGTTTTATAGGACGAACAAAAAAACTTTTCGGTGATGATATAGATAGTCATGATAATGAATTGAGAAAAATTGTGTCATGTTCTACATTTTTAGTTATTGGTGGAGCAGGAAGTATTGGACAAGCTGTAACAAAAGAGATTTTCAAGAGAAATCCTAAAAAACTTCATGTTGTTGATATTTCAGAAAACAATTTGGTTGAATTAGTAAGAGATATAAGAAGTTCTTTTGGTTATATCGATGGAGAATTTGCAACTTTTGCTCTTGACATTGGCTCTGGGGAATATGATGCTTTTATAAATAATGATGGCAAATATGATTATGTATTGAATCTATCAGCATTAAAACATGTAAGAAGTGAAAAAGATCCTTATACTTTAATGCGAATGTGTGAGACAAATATTTTTAATACTGATAAAACACTTCACCAAGCAATAGAAAAGGGTACAAAAAAATATTTTTGTGTAAGTACAGATAAGGCTGCAAATCCAGTAAATATGATGGGTGCAAGTAAAAGAATAATGGAAATGTTTGTAATGAGAAAATCAAAACAAATTGATGTTTCTATGGCAAGATTTGCAAATGTAGCTTTTAGTGATGGTAGCTTACTTCATGGTTTTAATCAAAGAATACAAAAAAATCAACCAATAGTTGCTCCAAATGATATAAAAAGATATTTTGTAACTCCTCAAGAATCAGGAGAACTTTGTCTAATGTCATGTATTTTTGGTGAAAATAGAGATATCTTTTTTCCAAAGCTAAGTGAGAATTTACATTTAATTACTTTTTCTGAAATTGCAGTTAAATATTTAAAAAATATTGGATATGAAACATATTTATGTGAAGATGAAGAAGAAGCTAGAAAATTGGCTAAAACTCTGCCAATTGAAGGTAAATGGCCTTGTTTATTTACTCCAAGTGATACAACAGGAGAAAAAGATTTCGAAGAGTTTTTTACAGATAAAGAGATTTTAGATATGAATAGATTTGAAAATCTTGGTATTATTAAAAATGAAGCTATTTATAATGAAGAAAAATTAAATAGTTTTGAAAAAAAAATAAATAGCTTAAAATCAGATTTGTCATGGACTAAAGAAGATATTGTAAAAGAGTTTTTTAAACTTATTCCAGATTTTGGACATAAAGAAACTGGAAAATATCTTGATGGGAAGATGTAATGCAAAAAATAATTGATTTTATAAAACAAACATTTAATACAAATGAGTTTATCCCTTTACATGAGCCGAGATTTATTGGGAATGAAAAAAAATATCTTAATGATTGTATAGATTCGACTTTTGTGTCAAGTGTTGGTAAATATGTTGATATGTTTGAAAAAGAGTTTGCATCTTATGTTGGAAGTAAATATGCTATTGCAACAGTAAATGGTACAGCAGCTTTACATATTTCCCTTATACTAGCAGATGTTAAAAGAGATGATGAAGTAATCACTCAGCCTTTAACTTTTATAGCTACTTGTAATGCTATTAGCTATTGTGGGGCTAAACCTATATTTGTTGATGTTGATTTAGATACTCTTGGATTAAGTCCAGAATCTTTAAAAAACTTTTTAGAAAAAAACTGTGAGATAGTAGACAACAAATGTATTAATAAAACAACTGGAAAAACAGTAAAAGCTTGTGTTCCTATGCATGCATTTGGACATCCTTGTAGAATTGATGAGATAAAAGAGATTTGTGATATTTGGAATATTATACTAGTTGAAGATAGTGCAGAGTCATTAGGAACTACTTATAAAAATAAACATACTGGTACATTTGGACAAATTGGAGCTTTCTCTTTTAATGGTAATAAAATTATAACTTCAGGTGGTGGTGGAGTTATCGTAACTGATGATGAAAATCTGGCAAAAAGAGCAAAACATATTACAACTACTGCAAAAGTTCCTCATGCTTTTGAATATATGCATGATGAAATAGCATATAACTATAGATTGCCAAATATAAATGCTGCTTTACTTGTAGCACAAATGGAAAATCTTGATAAGTTTTTAAAATCTAAAAGAGAATTAACTGAAATCTATAAAGATTTTTTCTCTAAATCAGAAGTGAAATTAGTTTTAGAACCTGAAAATTCAAAATCTAATTATTGGCTACAAGCTGTATTATTAGATGATAATAAACAAAGAGATGAATTTTTAGAGATTACAAATAAAAATGGTGTTATGACTAGACCTATTTGGAGACTAATGAACGAACTTGAAATGTTCAAAGATTGCCAAAAAACAGATTTGAAAAATGCAAAATATCTTGAAGAAAGAATTGTAAATATTCCAAGTTCGGTGAGATAATGACTAAAGAAAAAATAATATTAGTAGGTGGTGGTGGACACTGTCATAGTGTTATTGATGTTATTGAACAAGAAAATAAATATGATATATGTGGAATTATTGATATAAAAGAAAATATAGGAAAAAAAGTTTTAGGATATGAAATCATTGGTTGTGATGATGATTTAGAAAATATTTTTAAAACTTATAAAAATGCAATAATTACTATAGGGCATATTAAATCAAATAAACTAAGAGTAGAGATTTTTAATTCTCTTAAGAAAATTGGTTATTCTTTACCTACTATAATTTCACCTTTAGCTTATGTATCTAAGCATTCAATAATCGAAGAGGGTACTGTAATTATGCATCATTGTTTAATTAATGCAAATGTAAAAATAGGTAAAAATTGTATAATCAATACTAAAGCACTTGTTGAACATGATGTAGTTATTGAAAATAATTGTCATATTTCGACTGCTTCTGTTTTAAATGGAAATGTAATAGTAAAAGAAAATGTTTTCGTAGGAAGTAACTCTATTATTGTTCAAGGGAAGATTGTAGAAGATTTTGTTAAAGCAGGTAGTATTAAAAAATGAAAAAAGTAGCATTTCTTACTACCGTTTTTCCTATGAAAGAAAGTTTTTTGTTAGAATTCTTTAATTCTCTTACACAACAAACATATAAAGATTTTGACATAATTATTGTAAATGATGGTTTAGAAAATTTTAATTATTTTATTGAAAAGTTTGCTGAATTAAATTTTATTATAATATCTGGTTGCTCAAATATTGCAAAAAATAGAGAAATAGGAATAAATTATTGTATTAATAATAACTATGATATTTTGATATTTGGAGATAGTGATGATTATTTTAGTGAAAATAGAGTTGAAAAATCAATTGAATTTTTAAAGGAAAGTGATATTGTAGTTAATGACTTGAGTCTATTTACTGATAAAGAGATATATAAAGAAAAATACATTTCAAATAGAATAGACAATAAATTTAAAATAGATTTTGAATTTATAAAAAATAAAAATATTTTTGGTTTATCAAATACTGCAATTAGATTAAAAGGTTTGGATATTGTAACTATACCTAGTGATTTGAATGTTGTTGACTGGTATTTGTTTTCTATTCTTTTACTTAAAAAAAGAATTGCTATTTTTTCAAATGAGATGATAACTTTTTACAGACAATATAATTTAAATATGATAGGATTATCTTCAATTACAAAAGAAGTTTATGAAAATTCAATTAAAATTAAAAAAAGTCATTATAAAAGCTTATTAAAAATTTATAAAAACAATTTTTTTAAAGATGAATTAGAAAGACTAGAAAAAAGTGATTATAATAATATTGATAAAAATTTAAAAAATCCATTGTGGTGGGAATTAATATAACGAAGGAATAAAATGAAAGTTAATTTAACAGCTAATAAAGAAGTATTTAATTATTGTAAACCATATATCATTGCTGAGTTGGGCTCAAATCATAATGGAGATATGGAACTAGCAAAAAAAATGATTTTAGAAGCAAAAGAATCTGGTGCTGACTGTGTGAAGTTTCAAAGTTGGTCGAAAGATAGTATTTTTGCAAGAAAAAAATATGAAGATAATTATTTTATAGCGGATGATTATAGAGATAGAACAGATTATACTCTTGAAGAAATAGTTGATGAATATTCTATTTCAGAAGAAGAGCTATTAGACATGAAGAAGTTTGCTGATGAAGTTGGTATAGATTGTACTTCAACACCTTTTAGTAAAAAAGAGGCAGATTTTTTAATAGATAAAATAGAAAGTCCATTTATTAAAGTAGCTTCAATGGATTTAAATAATTATCCTTTTTTAGAATACTTAGCAAAAAAAAATAAGCCTATTGTAATTTCAACTGGACTTAGTGAATTATATGAAATAGATAAAGCTGTTAATGTAATAGAAAATGCAGGTAACAATCAAATAGTAATATTGCATTGTGTATCAACTTATCCACCTGTTGATAGTGATGTTCATTTGAATAATATTAAAACTTTGATGGCTATTTACCCAGAATATCCGATTGGTTTTTCAGATCATACTTTAGGTACTGCAATACCATTAGCATCTGTTGCTTTAGGTGCTTGCTTAATTGAAAAACATTTTACACTAGATAAAAATATGGAAGGATGGGATCATAAAGTTTCTGCTACAAAAGATGAAATGAAAGGTATTGTAGAAAATTCGCAAAGAATTAGTGATGCTATGGGATCATTTAGAATTACTGCTACTGAATCAGATGAGAAAAAGGGAGAATTTAGAAGAAGTATAGTTTTAACTAAAGAGATGAAAAAAGGTGAAGTTATTTCTGCAGATGATATAGACTATAAAAGACCTGGAGGAGGTTTTGATCCAGGTATGACAGAGTTTGTCGTTGGAAGAACAGTAAATAAAGATTTAGAATTTGATCATATACTTACTAAAGAGGATATTGTCTAAATGGAAAATTGTTTTTTTGAACCTATATTGATTCATATTGGGGTGGGGAAGTCAGGAACTACAAGTTTACAAGAAAATTTATTTAATATTCTTACTAATATAAATAATATAGGTAGACCAAATCATTATAGTAAATTATATAAAGACTTTGTTTATGGTATTACGAAAGCAGAGGATTATGAGCTTAATGACTACGTCCATCCTTTTCTAAAATATATAAATAATTTAGATAAGTCTAAAAAGTTTGTATTATCTGATGAAAACCTTTTGTCTGAAGTAGATTCTATTGTTGCAAAAAGATTAAAAAAATTTTTCCCTAATGCTTCTATTTTGATATCTATACGAAATCAAATGACAGCTATTCCCTCTTATTATTTAAGACACTATACTAGTTTGAAAGATGTTCCTTGTGCAAATAAAATAAAGTATATTTCATTTGATGATTATTTGAAGTTTTTTACAAATAATTCTAGTATAGGATTTTTTAAAAAGATTAATTATTATAAACAGTATTTAGTATATAATGAATTTTTTGATGAAGAAAAAATACATATACTTTTATTTGAAGATATGATTTATAATCAGGAGATCTTTTTTAAAAAAATCAGTTCTATTTTAGATATAAATAAAAAGGTATTATTCAATACTTTTAATACAAAAGAGGTTAAAAATTCTAATGCCACCTCAAGAATTAATACTTATAAAAAATTTAGAAGTTTAATTCCTATTAGTTCTTTTTCAAATATACCTTGTCTTAATAAAATAAAGCCAAGAATTAATAGATTTCTTAAAAAAGGGAAAAGTGAAAAAATGGAAATTCCTATTCAATATATACCTACAATAAATCTAATTTTTTCAAAGGATAATATGAAGTTAGCAGAAAAACTAAATTTAGATTTGAGAAAATATAAATATCCTTTGGAAGAAAAATAATAATGATAGCAATAGTTCCCGCAAGAGGTGGTTCTAAAGGACTACCAGGTAAAAATATAAAAGATTTATGTGGCAAGCCAATGATTGCCTATACTATAGAAGAAGCATTAAAATCAAAATATATCGATGAAGTTATACTATCAACAGACTGTACAGAGATTGAGAAAATAGCAATTAAATATGGAGCAAAAAGCCTTTTTTTAAGACCCTCTTATTTAGCTAGTGATACAGCTCAAGCAATTGATAATTATATTTATACAATCGATAAACTAAATAATGATTATAAATATAATATTAAAGATTTTATTGTTTTACAACCTACTTCACCTTTAAGAAAAGTTAATGATATAGATAATGCGATAGAATTATTTAGAGAAAAAAATGCTGATAGTGTAATAAGTTATACAGAAGAACATCATCCTATAGTGTGGCATAAGTATATTACACGTGATGGCAAATTTGAGAATATATTTGAAGAAAATATTTCAAATCGTCAAGAAATTAAAAAAAGTTATTTTCCAAATGGTGCAATGTTTGTTTTTAATTATGATTTAATAAAAACAGGAAAATATTATAGTGAAAAATCTTATGCATATGTTATGCCAAGATCTCGTTCTGCTGATGTAGATACTATTGAAGATTTTAAATATATTGAGTTCTTGTTGAAAGGTACTAATGAATAATAAGTTAATACTAAATAATAACACAATTTTTAATGATGCAATTAAATTACTTGACTTAAATGGAAATGGTGTATTGCCAGTAGTTGATAATGATAATAAACTTTTAGGACTTATTACAGATGGAGATATAAGAAAATCAATACTAAATAATAATTTAGACTTAGAACATATTATAAACAAAAACCCTTATAAACTCAACATAAGCACTTCTAAAAACCAAATAATAAATTATCTTAAAAAAATTCATAGAAGACATATACCACTTGTAGATGATGATAACCGATTTATTAAAATCTTCACATTAGATGAAATACATTTTAATCTAAAACCAAACTGGGTAGTTATTATGGCTGGAGGTTTAGGTACAAGACTTGGTGAACTTACAAAAAACACTCCTAAACCTATGTTAAAAGTTGGTTCAAAACCTATGATTGAGCATATAATAGATATGTTTGTATCTCATGGCTTTACTAAATTTATGCTAAGTGTTAACTATAAAGCTGAAGTTATCAAAGAATATTTTGGAGATGGTAGCAAGTTTGGCATAGAAGTAAAATATCTTGAAGAGAAAAAAAGATTAGGTACTGGTGGAGCTTTAAGTTTGATAGATATAAAATTAAACGAACCGTTTTTTGTAACTAATGGAGATGTTTTATCATCGCTAGACTATGAAGAACTTTTATCCTATCATAAAAAACAAAGTTCAACTGCAACTATGTGTATTAGAAAAGATAGTTATCAAATACCTTATGGCGTAATTGAAGTAGATGAAGAAAATAATCTAAAAGCTATGAAAGAAAAGCCTATTAAAGAATTTTATATAAATACTGGAATATATGTTTTAAATCCTGAAATATTACAATATGTACCCAAAAGTGAATTTTTTGACTTGCCAAGTTTATTTGAAATTTTAAAAGAAGAAAATAAAACTTTAAAAAGCTATGAAATTACAGATTACTGGATAGACATGGGAAAACCTAGTGACTATAAAACAATAAATAAAATTTTATCATAAAGAAAGAAGACTGAATGCAAAATGTAATTATTTTCCCAAATAAAGCATATAATATTATTTATCTAAATATGATAAATGAGTTAAAAAAAGAATATAAAGTTGATGTAAACTACCCTAAAAATGGTTTTTCATATGAAAAATCAGATTTAAACATGAGCTTAGAAAATATTACAAATAATAATCAAGAATTTATTACATGTATACATACTTTAATTAATAAAATAGAAAAAAAATTAGAAATTTCTATAGAAGAGATTATGAATTTTGATAGACATCTAAACAGATTAGATTTTCAAAATGAGATAGAATACCCATCATCTAAAATAAACGAATTATTTAGAATAAAAGCTAATAAAGATTTAATAGTAGAAAAAACTATCCATTATTTTTATAAATATTTAATAGAAAAAAAACCTCTGTTTCTAATTTGTACACCAGGCAATTTCATCAATAATATTATTATTACCATTGCAAATTTTCTTGAAATACCTATTTATTATATATTTCATTCAAGAATTGAAGCAACCAAAACGAAAAAAGTTTACTTGTCAAAAAAATATAATGCCTCAACTTTTTTGTTTGAAGAAAGATATAATACCTCTGAAATAATTAATCATAAACCATCAGAAAAAGCAAAAAGTATAGTATCAGAGTTTTTAAATAATCCTAAAGGAATGTATGGCGTATTTAATTTTAATTATAAATTACATGTAAAGCAATTTTTAGCATATTTTAGAAATGCTATAATAAAAAAAGATGAGATTTATGGATATAGGTCTTTAAGTAAATCTCTATCTCATTTAAAGCTTATCTTTAAATATAATATACAGAAGAAAAAGAATATAATTTCTTTTAATAGTCATAATTTTAATAATTCTTATATATATATGCCATTACAGCAAATTCCTGAGTTAACATTATATATGTGGGGAAAATCTTTTTCAAATCAAACTGAAAACTTAAAAAGGTTTTCATATTGTATCCCTTATAATTCAAAACTGCTACTTAGAGAACACCCTAATAATATAGGAAGAAGACCTTTTAATTATTATAAAAAGAATATAAATAAAGATAAAATTATTTTGGGAAGTATATTAGATTCACAATTTGAGTACATTAAAAATTCTAGTGCTATTATTACTATTAACGGTACAACAGGATGGGAAGCTATTCTTATGAAAAAACCTGTTTTTACATTAAGTCCATCATTTTACGATTGTTTAGGGTTTAACTATCAGCTTAAAAACATAGAAGAATTTATGCAGATTTTTGATACAGTAGTTAATAAAATAAATAATATATCTAATGAAGAATATTATCAAAAAATCTATTATTTTATTGATACCATGGATAAAGTTAGTTATACTGAAAAAGATATAAATATAATAATAAAAGATATTAAAGAAGATGTCACAAAATCTACTTATACAAATTTTTGGAAATAATATGGGACAAAAAAATCAATATATAGACATATCAGCAATAATTAAATATAAAACTCAAAAACATGAAAGAATATCTTGGGAAATTAGTCATGAAGTATATAACAACTTATATTCTGATATTTATACAAGTTTTCAGTTGTATTTTCAAAAATTAGACTCAGAAAATAAAGAAAAAATAAAATTAGTAGAACCTCTAATATGCGCACAATTAACTGCATATCTTAGTTTACTTTTAGATGAAAGATCTGTAAGAAAGAAGAATATAATTCCTTTATATACTGATGAATCTAAAAGCTTTAAAGCAATATATGAAAAAGAACCAGCATTTGAATTTTTAAACAAAGCTAACTTTGTAAAAAAGGGTAAATGGAAAGATTTAAAATGGTATTATTCTTTTCTTATAAAATTTTATCCCACATTTTTAGTTAAAAATATTATTATTTCTAAAAATTATCTTCATAAACAAAACTTGCTCAAGTTTTCAAAATATAACAATTTAATCTTTTTATTAAATTATTATATAGATGAAAATAAAAAAGTAGATACAAAAGAAATAACAGATACATTTAGTACATTAATTAATGATATATTTAATAAAAAATATTTTACTTTGACAGAAAAAGAACAAAAAGTTTTAAACAATATTATAGAATCTAATATAAATAGAGCTTTTAGTACAATAGAGAATTTTAACAATATATTTAAAAAATTTGAAGATAAAGTGGTTATAACTTCAACAGGTACAAATTTTTACAACAGAGTATCTAGCTATTTTGCAAAAAAACAAAATCTCAGAGTAATAAGAGCCGCCCATGGAGGGAACTATAGTTTTTCAATTGCTAAACCATTTGATGAGTTTGACATATATGAATCAGATGAATATATATGTCATGGAAAAAAAGAAGCAAAAATGCTCTCAAGTAAATATCCATATATAAAATTTATTGCTATAGGTTCACAAAAACATCAAGCTATATATGATAAATATTTTGGTAAAAAAGTTCAAGGTGATGAAATAGTTTATTTTTCTAATTCTTATCATGGAGAATCAAGACAATTTCCTTGTACAAAACATATTGACCCTATATATTTTGATTTTCAAGTTTATTTACTAAATATTATGAGAAATCATTCTATAGAAGTTATATTAAAACAACATCCTAAAGGATATTTTTCTAATTCTAAGTATTTTGAAAGCGAAAAATTTAAAGTATCTTATATCAACACATTTGATGCTTTAGCATATGGAGAGAAAGTTATATTTGATATGATGGGTTCTGCTTTTGTAGAAGCTTTGTGTGCAGGGAAAGATATGATTTTTATAGATTTTGGTTTTAGAAAATTTAGTGATGAACTCTTGACTTTTTGTAAAATAGTTAATGTCGAATATAAAGAGAATATTCCATATATTGATATAAGACAGCTAGAGCAGTATTTAAAAACAGAACATAAAAATATAGAAAAACAAAGAAAATTTGTTATTGAATATTTTCTTGAACCTTCAAAGGATTTAAATGAATGTAAAGAGTAGTCCATTTAAAATAGCAGAAGAGACTTATAAAACTTTAAATAATTATATTAATAAAAAAGAATTTTCTTTCTATAGTATTTATCAGGGTAATATTATATGATTAATAATAAATTACAAATTAATAAATTTTGGGAAAAGCATACATTAGAAAACAATAAAATTTTTGAAATGTATATAAAAGGATATATTAATTCTCATAGTATTGAAGAGTTAAAAAATATATTATCTAAAATAAATAAAGAAGAATTATCTGAATTTATTAATGCTATAGATGGTCATTTTGCTCTAGTTGTTAAAAGAGAAGATTTTTGGTTTGCATCTGTTGATAAAGTAAGAACAACACCTATTTTTTTTACAAAAATAAATAATAATTTTCAAGTTGACTACAATCCTAACAATCTAATATCATTAAAAACTTTTGATAAAGAAATAAATGAGCAAGCAAAACTTGAAATTGAAATGTCTGGGTTTACAATTGGAAACAAAACTATCTTTAAAAATCTACATTCTTTAAAAGCTGGTGAACTAGTAATATTTGAAGAAAATACACATGAATATATTCAGTATTATAAATATTTTGGAGATATTATTGACAAAGACTATAATGAATATTTACAAGAATTATATGATGTGACAATAAATATATTTAAAAAACTTGTTAAAAATATAGGAGATAGACAAATTATCATTCCTTTGAGTGCAGGAAATGATTCAAGACTTGTAGCTTCGGCATTAAAACATTTGGGTGTAGAAAATGTTTTATGCTATTCTTATGGTACAGAAGGTAATTTTGAAGCTAATATAGCAAAAATCATTTCACAAAAATTGGGGTATAAATGGATATTTATACCTTTATCACATACTAGTGAAAGAAAATTTTATACTTCAAAAGATTATGAAAATTATTTAAATTATGCTCAAACATACTCATCAGTACCATATATACAAAGTTTATCTACAATTAAATATTTAGAAGAGTTAAACCTTTTAGATAAAGATGCCATATTTATTAATGGTAATACTGGAGATTTTATTTCAGGGTCTCATATTACAAAAATGATGAAAAGTCATAATCAATTAGCCTCAAAAGAAGAAAGAAAAGAAAATATTCTTAATGCACTTATTGATAAACACTTTTCACTATGGGGCTACTTAAAAACAAAAGAAAATATAGATAAAATAAAAAAAGAACTTTGGAATGAAATAACTCTAGGTATTGGTGAATTATGTGAAGATAATTCAAAAGATCACTTGTATTATGAGTATAATGAATTTATAGATAGACAATGTAGCTATGTTAATACTGCACAAAAGATCTATGAGTTTTACGGTTATAACTGGAGAATGCCTCTTTGGGATGACGAATATATAAAATTCTTTGAGAATGTACCAGCTAAATATAAAATAAATCAGAAACTTTATGTTGATATGCTTGAAAAATATAATTTAGGCAATGTTTGGGGAGATGATATCCCTGTAAATAAAAAGACAATTACCCCTAAATGGATAATTCCAATTAGAAATTTAGCAAAAATACCATTTATTTTTTTAGGTAAAGAAAAATGGAAAAACTTTGAAAAATGTTTTCTCAATTATTGGATGGAAGTAATTCGTCTTTATGATATTATTCCTTATTATAAAACTATATTATCAATAAAAAAAGAACCTAGAAATGTAATATCATACTTAACAGAAATATATATTTACAATATAAAAAATAACTTAAAAGGAAGAAAATGAAACGATTTGCATTAATTGGAGCAAGTGGATATATTGCACCAAGACATATGAAAGCTATTAAAGAAACAGAAAATGAGCTTGTTGCAGCACTTGATCCTTATGATGGGATAGGTATCATGGATAGTTTTTTCCCTAATGCTAGTTTTTTCACTGAGTTTGAGAGATTTGATAGATTTATAGATAAATATCATAGAGAAAATGAAAAGAAAATTGAATATATAGGAATTACTACACCAAATTATTTACATGATGCACATATTAGATTTGCACTAAAAAGTGGAGCTCATGCAATATGTGAAAAACCTTTAGTTTTAAACCCTCATAATATTGACCAATTAAGTATAATAGAAAAAGAAACTGGTAAAAAAGTTTATAATATTTTACAACTAAGACTTCATGATTCTATCATAAAACTAAAAGAAAGAATTGCAAAAGAATTAGAACAAAATCCTACAAAAGTATATGATATAGATTTGACATATCTAACGACAAGAGGTAAATGGTATTTTATATCTTGGAAAGGTGATGAATCAAAAAGTGGAGGAATAGCATCAAATATTGGTGTACACTTTTTTGATATGTTATCTTGGATATTTGGTCCTATAGAAGAAAACTTAGTTCATTTAAAACAACCTGATGCAAATGCAGGATTTATGAAATTAAAAAATGCAAATGTAAGATGGTTTTTATCAGTGAATTATGATTATATACCACAAGAGATAAAAGAGACAGGGCAAAGAACTTTTAGAAGTATAAAAGTTGATGGTGAAGAGTTTGAGTTTAGTGAAGGTTTTACAGACTTACATACAAAAAGCTACGAAGATATATTAAGTGGTGGAGGGTTTGGTTTACAAGAGGCTAAAAACTCTATAAATATAGTTTCACAAATAAGAAAAATGACTCCTTTAGGATTACAAGGAGAATATCATCCATTTTGTAAAAAGGTTCTTATATAATGAGTAATTATTTTATCCATGAAACCTCTATTGCTGATGAAAATGTAAATATTGGTAATAATACAAAAGTTTGGCATTTTTCACATATATTAAGTGGGTCAAATATAGGAGAAAATTGTTCATTTGGGCAAAACTGTGTAGTTGGACCAAAAGTAAATATTGGTAATGGTGTTAAAGTACAAAATAATGTCTCAGTTTATGAGGGTGTGGAAGTTGAAGATGATGTATTCTTGGGACCATCTATGGTTTTTACAAATATCATAAACCCAAGAGCCTTTATAGTTAGAAAAGAAGAATTTAAAAAAACTCTATTAAAAAAAGGGTGCTCAATTGGTGCAAATGCGACAATAGTTTGTGGAGTTACTATAGGAGAGTATGCTTTAATAGGTAGTGGGTCAGTGGTAAATAAAGATGTAAAGCCTCATGCACTTATGGTGGGAGTTCCATGCCGACAAATTGGATGGGTGAGTATTGCTGGAAATACACTGAAATTTAATGAAAATAATATCGCTATTGATGATTTTGATAATAGCAAATACAAATTAGAAAACGATAATTTAATTTTAATACAAGAGTAAAAATGAAGATAGATTTTGCAAACCTACAATACCAACATGAATTATATAAAGAAGAGATAGAAGAATCTATTTTAAAAGTAGCAAGAGATTGTAATTTTATTATGGGTACTCAGGTGACACAACTAGAAGAAGCTTTACAAAACTTTACTAAAGCAAAATATGCAATAAGTTGTTCATCAGGAACTGATGCACTACTTCTAGCTATGATGGCACTTGATATAAAACCAGGTGATGAAGTAATTACTACTCCTTTTACATTTATAGCAACAGCTGAAACAATTGCCTTTTTAGGAGCAATTCCTGTATTTGTAGATATAAATGAAAAAACTTATAATATAGATGAAACTAAAATTGAAGAAAAAATCACTTCAAAAACAAAAGCTATCATACCTGTATCACTTTATGGTCAACCAGCTAATATGACAAAAATTCAAGAAATAGCAAATAAATATAATCTAAAAGTTATAATTGATGGAGCACAAAGTTTTGGTAGCACTTACAATAATATCACCGACTCTGCTCTTGGGGATATATCTACAACATCATTTTTCCCTGCAAAACCATTAGGTTGTTATGGAGATGGTGGAGCTTGTTTTGTCAATGATGAAAAACTAGCTGATAAAATAAAATCATTAAGAGTTCACGGGCAAACAAAAAGATATTATCATAAATATATTGGTATGGGTGGAAGACTTGATACTATACAAGCAGCAGTATTAAATGTAAAATTAAAATATTATGATAAAGATTTGAGATTAAGACAAGAAGTAGCACAAAAATATACTCAAGCTTTAAAAAATAAAGATAATATAGTTTTACCTTTTATTGAATCAAATGCGACATCAGCATGGGCACAATACTCTATTAGAGTGAAAAATAGAGATGAAGTACAAACTAAACTAAAAGAGTTAGGAATCCCAACAGCAGTTCATTATCCAAAACCTTTACATATTCAAGAGTGTTTTGAATATTTAGGATACAAACAAGGTGATTTTCCAATATCAGAAATAGTTTCAAATGAAATCATGAGTTTACCTATGAATCCTTATTTAACAAATGAGGAAATTGAATATATTTCTGGAAAGTTATAGTGGAAAAAGTTTATATAATAGCGAGACTTTATACACCTTTTTACAAAGCGTTTAAAGAGAATAAGTTTTATCATACTGGAAGCCCAGCTTATTATAATTTTATTAAATTTATAGACAATAAAACAGATATAGATTATGAAATCATATTTTTAGGTGATAAAACCAATTCTCTTCTTTTTCAAAATAAAAGCTATAAATTAGAAAACTTAAATAAACCTATAAAATTTATCCCTTATAAAAATATTTTTTCTAATAATAAATTTGTAAAAATAGAGATTATATTAAATAAATTATATCAATATTTTTACCTTATAAAAACTCTAAAATCTAATTGTATATATTATATTGACAGAGAAAATATACCTTTAGGGTTATTTCTAAAATTCAAGAAAGGTTTAATTTGTTATAGAGTTTTAGGTATTACTCAAAAAGTATACAATATTTTATTTAAGCGAAATGATTTAGTTAATTATATATTTAAAAAGTCTTTAAATTTAAAAAATGCTATTATAATAAGTAGCAACGACGGTTCTTGGGCAGAAAAAACAAAAAAAGAGATAGAAAATAAGAATTTTTATCTTCTTTTCAATGGAGTAGATTACAAATTTCTTCCAAAATCTTTAGAAAATAAAAAAACATTTACTATATCTTACATTTCAAGATTAGAAGAAGGCAAAGGACACTTCGATTTTTTAAATATAATTAAAGGAGTAGTTGAAAAAGGAATTTCTAATATTAAAATAAATATTATTGGTGATGGAAATTTAAAAAATGAAATAATTAAAAAAGCTAAAGATTATAATATTTATGAATATATAAACTTTACAAATAGTATTAACCATCAACAAATAGAACTATATCTAGAAAAAACTGATTTATTAGTTTCATTAAACTATTTTGGTATTTTGGGAAATAATGTTTTAGAAGCTACTTCAAAATCTATTCCTATACTAGCTTTAGATAATGAAAATGTATCTGAAGAATATAAAAAATATTTTTATTTAATAAAGAAAAATAATTTGCAAGAGGGAATAACATTTATATGCAATCTTATTGAATCACCTAATGTATATAAAGAATATATTAATAAGTCTCAAATATTTTTTAATACCCATATATCAAATTGGGATGAAAGAATATCAAAAGAATTTAATATAATAAAAAATCAATATCTAAAATTAAAAGACAACTAATTTAATATGAAAAATAATATAACTTTTCTAATAACTTCCCTAAATGGTGGTGGGGCTCAAGGTGTTTGTGTAAATGTGGTAAATGGTTTAGTTGAAAAAGGTTGGAATGTTACTTTAATAGTTTTACATTTAAATAACTCAGTTTTTCACACTAGACTTGATAAAAGAGTTAATTTAGTAGTTTTAGGAGTAAATAATGTCCGATATGCATTTTCTCCATTAAGAAAATATATAAAAGATAATAATACTGATAAAATAGTTATTTTTAATTATGAACTTACAGTATTGTCTGTATTGATAAGATATACTATAAAAAATAAGTTTAAAATTATTGCTAGAAATATAAATACACTCTCATTCAAAAAAAAGCTTGTAAAAAGTTTTTGGGAAAAATATATTGTTATGCCCTTAATAGATAAGTTTTATCTAAAAGCTGATTATATAATTAATCAATGTGAGGGGATGAAAAAAGATTTAATATCTATATTTGATACTATTGAGAACAAAACAGGAGTTATATATAATCCTGTAAATAAACTAGTTGAAAATGCTTCTTTTGAAAAAGAATACAAGAAAGAAGATTATATCTTATGTGTTGGAAGGCTAGAAAAACAAAAAGCTTTTCATTATGCAATAAATGCATTTAAAGAAGTTAATAAAAGATACCCAAATATACGATTGAAAATAGTAGGAGAAGGAAAACTACAAAATGATTTAGAAAATCTATGCAAAGAAAAAAACATAGAAGATAAAGTAGATTTTGAGGGGTTTAAAAAAGATATAATCCCTTATTATAAAAAAGCTAAGTTAACATTACTTACTTCACTTTACGAAGGTTTCCCAAATGTTTTAGTTGAATCCATTACAATTGGAACGCCTTTAGTGTCTTTTGACTGTCCAAGTGGTCCTAATGAAATTATAATAAATGGAGAAAATGGATTTTTAGTTGATTATCTTGATGAAACTGATTTAATAAATAAAATAAATTATTGTCTTGATAAAAGTTTTGATATAAACTCAATACAAAAAACTTCAAAAAGATTTAAATTATCGAATATTATTTTGAATTATGAAGAATTGATTAAAAATAAAAATAATAAGTTTTATTGATGCTATTTAACAGTTATGAATTTATATTTGCATTTTTACCAACAGTATTTATAATATATTTCTATTTAAACAGTAAAAGATTAGTATTAGGGGCAAAAGGTTTTCTAGTATTTACAAGTTTATTTTTTTATTCATGGTGGAATGTAGTATATTTACCAATAATACTTAGTTCAATGTTATTTAACTACGTAATAGGTAATAGCTTATCAAAAAAAGAATATAAAAGTAGTTTTAATAAAAAGTCTATCCTAATCTTTGGAATAGTATCAAACCTATTATTGCTTGGATACTTTAAATATGCAGATTTTTTCATAGAAAATATAAATTTAATAAGTGATGTAAATATAGAACCATTAAATTTATTATTGCCATTAGCAATATCATTTTTTACATTTCAACAAATTGCATACCTAGTAGATAGCTATAGAAATGATACAAAAGAGTATGACTTTTTAAACTATGCACTATTTGTAACCTTTTTCCCTCAATTGATAGCAGGGCCAATTGTACATCATAAAGAGATGATGCCACAATTTGCAAGTCGTTGGAACCTAGTAAAAAGATATAAAAATATAGCATTAGGTCTTTTTATATTTTCAATAGGGCTGTTTAAAAAAGTAGTAATAGCAGATACCTTTGCCATATGGGCAACACAAGGTTTTGATGTTGCACAAACATTGAACTTTTTTGAAGCATGGGCAACGTCACTATCTTATACCTTTCAACTATACTTTGACTTTAGTGGATATACAGATATGGCAATAGGTATAGCATTACTATTTAATATTAAACTTCCTATAAACTTTAATAGCCCTTATAAAGCATTAGATATACAAGATTTCTGGAGAAGATGGCATATAACTCTTTCAAGATTTTTAAGAGATTATCTGTATATACCATTAGGTGGTAATAAACTAAGAAGTTTTAGAACATACACAAATTTATTAATGACCTTTGTAATAGGAGGATTATGGCATGGAGCAGGATGGACATTTATATTCTGGGGCTTTTTGCATGGGATGGCACTTATTACTCATAGGGTTTGGAGTACTTTAGGGATTAAACTATGGGATTGGCTATCATGGCTTATTACATTTAATTTTGTTAATATTACGTGGATATTTTTTAGAGCTAAAGAGTGGGAGGATGCTATCAATATTTTGAATGGAATGACAGACTTTAGTTATTTTGGAAAAATTGAATGGATACAATTTTTATATATATTTTTTGGCTTTGCTCTTGTATTGTTATTTAAAAACACCAATGAATGGATAAAAGAATATAGAAAATATTATTTATATATAACTTTTGGATTATTAGTATTTGCTATTCTACAGTTAAATAATATTGTTGTGTCTGGAAATAATAGTGAATTTTTATATTTTAACTTTTAAGGTTGGGTGTTGAAAAGATTATTAAAACTATTTATAATATTAATCATATCAATTATATCTTTTGAAATATTTTTAAGATACTCGCCATTTTCAAATGGAATAAGCCCTGTAGAGTATGATAAGGACATTGGAATGTGGCATAAACGAGAGTTTGAAAACTATTTAATAAAAGAATGTTACAAAACAAAATATAAATTTGATACAGAAGGTAGGGTCTTAAGTAATTATCGACTTGATAAATCAAAAAAAGATATTATTTTATTAGGAGACTCTCAAGTAGAGGCTTTGATGGTTGAAAATGATAAAGTTATGCATAATAGTTTATATAAAGAAATAGATGCTAGGTATAATGTATTAAATTATGGATTATCTGGAACTGGTCCTGCACAACAATATCAAATATTTAATAAAAAAATAAATTTAAGTAATGTACATACTATAGTTCATTTTATTTTTTTAGAAAATGACTTAAATGATTCAGATCCACAAAGTTTTACTAGTGCAAATAGACCAAAAGTTTTTATAAAATTTGATGATTTAGAAAACTATAAAGTAATTAGCCCTAGGCCCTATGATGTAAAAGAAAAAATAAGAGATTTTTTAGGACACTTTGAGTTGTATGTTTATGTCAAAAAGAGTTTTTATTATTATAGCAGCTTATTCAAAAAGGAGAATAAAAAAATAGTAGAGAATATAGAAAAAAAAAGTTATAAACTAAAAAATGAAGAGTATAAATGGAGACAATTAGAGGGATCGATTTATCAAATTAATCAAAAAGTAAAAGATTTGAAAATAAATTATAAAATAATAATATATTCAGCATATGAATTTAATAGTAATTATATTGAAAAAAGAGAGAGACTTGAGAGGTTTTTAAAAACTCAAGAGATAGAGAGTTTAAATATCGTGCCATTTTTACAAAACTTAGCATTAGAAAAAAAAATAAGTTTTAGTTGTGATGGACATTGGAATTCAAATACTCATCAAAATATAGGAAGATATTTGAAGGAGAAGTTATTTTGAAAAAAAAAGTATCAATACTTATTACATCACTTGCAGGTGGTGGAGCTGAAAGAGTTGTATCCATACTTGTAAATGAATTACAAAATAGTTACGATATAACATTAATCTTGATGAATAATACAGTATCCTATGATTTACCTAAAAATATTAAAGTTATTAATTTGGAGAATTCCTCTTCTAAAGAAAATACTGTTATAAAAATATTAAAGTTGCCTATATTAGCTTTTAAATATAAAACCTTATGTGAAAAACTTGAAATAGAAACAAGTTTGTCGTTTATGTATCGACCAAATTTTATAAATACGATTGCTAAATTATTTGGATTAAAATCTAAAGTAATTATAAGTGAAAGGAATACTCCCTCTAAAACATATGGTGGAAATACTTTAGCTTCTAAAACGGGTCAATTTTTAGTTAAGTATTTATATCCCTATTCAGATCTGATTATTCCAAATTCAAATGGCAATGCACTTGATTTGATAGAGAACTTTACTATTTATCAAAATAAAATAAATGTTATAGAAAATCCTTTTGACATTCAAATGATTGATGTTTTAGCTAATAGTGAAATATCTATAAAATCCATAAATAAGTTTGTTTTTATAATGGTTGGTAGGTTTGAAAAACATAAAAGGCACATTGAGGTTATTGAGGCTTTTAGTAAATTAAAATATAAAAACTTACAATTATGGATATTAGGTCAAGGACCAGAAGAAAACAATATTAGAAAGTTGATAAATAAGCTGAATTTAATAGAGGAAATTAAGTTAATAGGATTTGATAAAAACCCGTATAAGTATATGAAAAAAGCTAATTGTTTAATTTTAAATTCAACAAGAGAAGGTTTCCCAAATGTGTTAGTTGAGGCATTGGCATGTGGAATACCAGTTGTATCAACTGATTGCTTTAGTGGACCAAGAGAGATAATATCTCCTTTAAGTAATGTGTCTAGCAAAGTAAAAAATAAATTAGAAATTGGAGATTATGGTTTATTAATGCCAGTTAATCAATGCAAGTTAAAAGAAGCAATGGAATTAATGATAGAAAATAAATCTTTATATAAAAGTTTTAGTGGTAAAGCAAGGAGTAGGGCAAAAGATTTTAATAAAACTAAGATTATAGAAAAATTTCAAGAGGTATTATGAAAAAAATAGTAATTTGTGTTAATACTTCATGGAATATTTATAATTTTCGATTAAATTTAGCTCGGGCATTGAAAGAAGAAGGATATCAAGTAATTTTAGTAGCTCCTGCTGATAATTATAGTGAAAAACTAAAAGAAGAGTTTGAATTTTATGATATTTATATAAGTAATAAAGGAACAAATCCAAAAGAAGATATTAAAACCTTGTGGCAGTTTTATAAATTGTATAAAAAAATAAAACCAGAAATAGTTTTAAACTATACAATAAAACCTAATATATATGGAAATATTGCTTGTCATTTACTAGGAATTAAAAC
>Ga0193951_1000298_pt1 | contig 23330 bp, 20 predicted proteins | sample BB_2_MG_FD_140370 | JGI IMG/M metagenome (GOLD analysis project Ga0193951, IMG submission 140370) | Microbial mat bacterial communities from the Broadkill River, Lewes, Delaware, United States - BB_2_MG | ecosystem: Environmental > Aquatic > Freshwater > River > Microbial mats | place: USA...
AAATACACTAAAAAACATCAAAAGAACTAGTGATTATAAACTTGGCGTAATTGGTGCAGGAAGAATCGGGGGAAGTGTAGTTTTAAAAGCAAATGCTCTGCGGTTTCAAACATATTTTTATGATCCTTATTTATCAAGTGGAACTGAAAAGATGCTAGGAGCAAAAAGAGTAGAAACTTTGGATGAGTTACTTGAGACTTGTGATATCCTCTCTATTAATTGCCCTTTAAATAAAGAAACAAATGCAATGATTGATGAAAAATTTATAGCAAAAATGAAAAAAGGTGCTTCTATTGTAAATACTGCACGTGGAGCTATCGTAAAAGATTTAGATGTATTTTATGAACCTTTAAAAAGTGGGCAACTTAATTGTGTGAGTCTTGACGTACTCCCAAGTGAACCACCAAAAGATGGCTTGATGATAAATGCATGGAAAGCAAAAGAGACTTGGCTAGATGGAAGATTTATTATAAATCCACATGCTGCCTTTTATAGCGATAAAGCCTATTTTGAGATGAGACAAAAAGCAGCTTTAAATGTAAAACGAGTACTTGATGGCAAAAAACCAATCAATATAGTAAATGGATTAGATTGAAAAAATAAATCTAAAAAACTAATAATAAAGTGATGTTATAGAAAAATTGTCTTTAAAAACTAAAAAACAAATTGTACTCTCTCGAATAATTTATGATTATATAATTAGTGGACTAGCGGATGAGTTGTCTGAAGTCTTACAATACCGTGTTTTGAAGGATTAAATATAAATGGTGTCAAGAGGGGGACTTGAACCCCCGACCTCCGGCTTATGAGACCAGCGCTCTAACCAGCTGAGCTACCTTGACACTTTTAATAAGGTCGAAATTATACATCTTCTAAGCTTAGAGATTTGTTAACCAAAGAGTTTTAATAACTCTTTGGCCGTATCCTTCCACTCTTCTGGTACATTTTTGTCTATTGCTTTGTCTAGTTTTTGTTTTATGTACTCTGAGCCACTGAGTTCTACTGTCGGTTTTTCGAGGTTGCCTTTGATAGTTCCTTGCAGGTCTTTGTTCTTTATTTTTATGTCAAAATCACTTTTTATTTTATTGGTATCTAAATCAGCATAGCCATCAGGAATTTTTAAATAACTCTCTAGTCCATTCATAAGAAGTGAAAAATCAACCTTATTTTTATTTACAATTCCACGAAATAGACTGTCTTTGTATATCTCAGTACTAAGATCAAATCCACTCACAGCTTGGACTAAATCTGTCAATTCACTTTTCATAAGCTTACCATTGAGTGCATTTATACTGACTACACCCACTTCACTAGTAAGATTGTAGTCAGCTTCCAAAGTAGAAAATGAATCAAACACCTTTGGATAGTAAAGCATATCAGTTATTTTGACGATAGACAAGTCATCACTGTTTACATGTAAAACATTATCATCCAAAGAAAAAATCGTTTTTGCATCTAAAAAATTTGTTTCTCCATCAAGCTTTATTTTCCCCTGTGTATACCAATAGTTACCATCAACTTGCAGTTCACCTTTCAGAGGTCTTTTTGTAAACATATATAGGTTTTTTAAATCCTTTACATGTAAAGAATAAAGTCCTTCTAAATAGTTTGTATTGAGATTAAGACTGGTTTTTCTAAGTTTCAAGTCTAAGATGTTTGCATTTACATCAGCAGTCGTTGTAACAATCTCTTTTTTGATATCACTAGCCAAAGATAGTTGATACTTTATTTCTTCTGTTTTTTGAGTCTCTACCAACTCATTTACATGTAAAGCACCATCCTTTACATGTAAAGTCAATCTACCCTCTTCTTCTTTAGGTTTTATGTTTTGCATATCCAGGGTTGCTGTTAATTTACCATCGGAATAGTTTGGTTGTTTAAACATGGTAGTGAGCTTGGCTAAACTTATTTTTTCTAAATCTGCTTTCAAAGTGTCATTAAAAACTATTGCTTTTAAAGTTCCATCTAGTATATTTGAGTTTACATCTAAACTAAAATCATTATCTTTTTGAACATTTCCAGAAAATTCAATATTTCCTTGCATATCTTTTTGTAATAATGAAAGATTAGGGATAACTACTAAGTAATCACTATAAAAAACTTTATCTGTTAAGTTATATTCCGTTTTTTTAGTTTCTAATTTTGCAATATTTGAAAATATCTCTGTTTTTGCATAGATTTTATCTGCATAAATATTTGATTTTATTGCTCCTCTATATGTGACCATTGTAGGAAGTTTTATACCAAAATCTTTTTCTAAAAGAGGATTATTCAAAGTACCATAGTGTATAGTTATATCACTATTTCCTGCATAGTTATTTGTTTCTGTAGATTTTATATCTGCCATGATATCTATCATGCCTCTTGAGTAAATAGGCTTCTTCAAAAATACTAAAATATCTTCTATCTTTATGTTTTTTGCATTTAATTGCACACCTTTTATGTTTTTATCTACTATGTTTGTTACAAAACTAACTTGCGAGCGAAAAACAGATCCTGAGCCGTTTAGACTAAACCTGTCCATATTTCCTTGTGCTTTTCCTTTTAAAAGTAAAGCTTCTTGTATATTGACATAGGGTGTTTTTAAATCCCTTGCATTGACAATATAATCAAGCATAAAACTTTTTTTCAAAATATCAAAATTACCATTTGCTATAAACTTTGAGTTTTTGTTTACAATGGCTTCCAAATCTATAAAATTTGTTTTAAGTGTAAAAGCTTCTATCTGCACATCTTGTTGCAATTTTTTTGCTATATAATTTTCTAAGTATGGTTTTAAAAAATTATTTCCTGATTGTGTAAACAAAACAAAAAATCCAAATATCATCAATGATGATAAAAAAGCTAAAAAAACTAAAAAATATCTCATTATATACTCCATTGCTAAATAAACTTTAGTCTATATCACTAAAGTTATAAAATTTTATTGACATTCAAGCCTTTTTCTTGTAAAATATCAGCACTCAAACAAACAGAGTGCTAAAAATTAAATCTAAAAGGAAACGATATGGCTTTTCAACCATTAGGAAAAAGAGTTCTCATTGAACGCGTAGAAGAATCAAAAACGACTGCTTCAGGGATTATTATACCTGATAATGCAAAAGAAAAACCTTTAAACGGTCAAGTAATAGCTGTAAGTAAAGAGGTAGAAGGCATCTCAATCAACGATACAGTTGTGTTTGGTAAATATGCAGGTAGTGAATTATCACTAGATGGCAAAGAGTACTTAGTTATGGAAGACAAAGATATACTCGGAATATTAAAGTAAAAGGATAATAGATATGGCAAAAGATATTCAATTTTCAGATAGTGCTAGAAATGCGCTTTATGAAGGCGTAAGAAAATTAAACGATGCAGTAAAAGTAACAATGGGACCAAGAGGAAGAAATGTTCTCATTCAAAAAAGTTTTGGTGCTCCAGCAATCACAAAAGATGGTGTTTCTGTTGCAAAAGAAGTAGAACTAGCTGATACTCTAGAAAATATGGGAGCGCAACTTGTAAAAGAAGTAGCTTCAAAAACTGCTGATGAAGCAGGAGATGGTACAACTACAGCAACTGTTTTAGCACATGCAATCTTCAAAGAAGGTCTTAGAAATATCACGGCTGGTGCAAATCCTATCGAAGTAAAAAGAGGTATGGATAAAGCAGCTGAAGCAATCACAATTGAGCTTAAAAAAATAGCTAAAGAAGTAAAAGATAAAAAAGAAATTGCTCAAGTAGCTACTATCTCTGCTAATTCTGATGCAAAGATAGGTGAAATTATCGCTGAAGCAATGGAAAAAGTAGGAAAAGACGGTGTTATTACTGTTGAAGAAGCAAAAGGTATCCAAGATGAATTAGAAGTAGTTGAAGGTATGCAGTTTGACAGAGGATATTTATCTCCTTATTTTGTTACAAATGCAGAAAAAATGGAAGCTGTTTTAGACAACCCATATGTTTTACTTTATGACAAAAAAATCTCAAATCTTAAAGACTTGCTTCCTGTTTTAGAACAAGTTCAAAAAACAAGTAGACCTCTTTTAATCGTTGCTGAAGACATCGATGGTGAAGCTCTTTCAACTTTAGTTGTAAACAAACTAAGAGGTGTTCTAAATATTTCTGCTGTTAAAGCTCCAGGTTTTGGTGATAGAAGAAAAGCTATGCTTGAAGATATAGCTGTATTAACTGGTGGTGAAGTAATCAGTGAAGAATTAGGTCGTACTTTAGACAGTGCAACGCTAGATGATTTAGGACAAGCTTCTTCAATCGTAATTGATAAAGACAACACAACTGTAGTAAATGGTGTTGGAAGCAAAGAAAAAATCGCAGCACGCGTAGGTCAAATTAAAGCTCAAATAGCTGAAACAACTAGTGACTATGATAGAGAAAAGTTACAAGAAAGATTAGCAAAACTTAGTGGTGGTGTTGCTGTTATCAAAGTTGGTGCTGCGACTGAGACTGAAATGAAAGAGAAAAAAGACAGAGTTGATGATGCGTTAAGTGCAACAAAAGCTGCTGTTGAAGAAGGTATAGTTATTGGTGGTGGTGCTGCCTTAATTCTTGCAAACTCTAAAGTAAAGTTAAACCTAACTGGAGATGAAGCTATAGGAGCAGCTATAGTAAGTAGAGCACTAACTGCACCTATGAAACAAATTGCTTGCAATGCTGGTTTTGATGCAGGTGTTGTGGTAAACAATGTCCAAAAAGCAGCTAAAGATAGCTATGGATTTAATGCAGCAAATGGTGAATATGTAGATATGTTTGATGCTGGAATCATTGACCCAGTTAAAGTATCTCGTATTGCTTTACAAAATGCTGTTTCAGTTTCAAGCTTGCTTTTAACAACTGAAGCAACAATCAGTGATATAAAAGAAGAAAAAGCTCCTGCAATGCCTGATATGGGTGGCATGGGTGGTATGGGCGGAATGCCTGGTATGATGTAAATTTAACACGCATTCTAATACAGTAAGTTTGTGGGTAATCACAAACTTACTCCTCCACACTATCTCTCTTTTATCTTAAAAACGATATAATCTTCAAAAATATTTACATGTAAACAAGGAATTTATTTATGGGAAGAGCGTTCGAATATAGAAAAGCTGCTAAAATGAAACGATGGGGGGCTATGTCAAGGATATTTCCTAGACTTGGTAAAAGCATTACTGCTGCTGCAAAAGAAGGTGGGGGTGATCCTGATTTAAATCCTAAATTAAGAACAGCTATATTAAATGCAAAAGCTGAAAATATGCCAAAAGATAATATTGATGCTGCAATAAAAAGAGCTACTGCAAAAGATTTAGCTGATATGAAAGAAGTTAACTATGAAGGCAAAAGCGTTCATGGTACACTATTTTTTGTTGAATGCCTTACTGATAATGCAACAAGAACAGTAGCAAATGTAAAAAGCCACTTTAAAAAAGGTGGTGGTGAAATGTTAAATAATGGCTCACTAGAATTTATGTTTTCAAGAAAAGCTGTATTTGAATTTGAAAAAACTGAAGATATGGACTTGGAAGAGCTTGAGCTTGAACTTATCGATGCTGGGCTTGAAGAAATTGAAGAGATTCAAGATGAAGATGAAGAAGTAGCTACTGTTCTAATCACTGGTGACTATACAGATTTTGGTACACTTTCTCAAGCTTTTGAAGAACTCAAGATTGAGCTTAAATCAGCAACTTTAAAAAGATTTGCTAATACACCAATAGAACTTAGTCAAGAAGAACTAAATGATGTTGCAAACCTTATAGAACGTATAGAAGAAGACGAAGATGTTCAAGCTGTCTATACAAACTTTAATTAACTAAAAAACACTTTACATGTAAGGAAAGTTTTTACTTTCCTTACACATCATTTTATATACTTTTTCTTTTCAAAAGGTCATTTATGGATATTTTTCAAATTATAGGTTTTATTGGTATGCTTTTTATCGTATATGCTTATTTTTTACTTCAAGCGCAAAAAGTACAACATCATTCACTAAAATTTCAGATACTTAATCTTTGTGGGGCAATTTTACTTATAATATCACTTTTAGTTCATTTCAATCTTGGCTCGTTCATGATAGAAGTATTTTGGGTCATTATAACGATTTACGGGATTATTAAAAACAGAGTCAAAAAGGAGAGATAAAGCATAACAGAGTGTTATGCTTTATCTTGTTTTTACCTATTCATTAGGCCTTCTATTGCGCCAACAATCGAAGGATCCTCTAGAGTAGATGTATCTTGAGTTATTGCTTCACCTTTTGCAATTGAGCGAAGTATTCTTCTCATAATCTTTCCACTTCTTGTTTTAGGAAGTCCTGGAACAAAAAGAATTGCATCAAGTTTTGCTATGTTACCTATCTCTTTTGTAATTAGTTTATTAAGCTCTTGAATCATTTCAATCTCTTCACCAACAGTATCTTCACCTTTTATAACAATATAAGCAAAAATACCTTCACCTTTAATAGGATCTGGTCTACCAACAACTGCAACCTCTGCAACATTAGCGTGATGTCCTAGTACTGCTTCAATTTCTGCTGTTCCTAGTCTGTGACCAGAAACATTGATAACATCATCTGTTCTTCCTGTTATTATTATATAACCATCATCATCATACATTGCACCATCACCTGAAAAATATACAGGTTTACCATCTTTTTTACAATCACCAAAGTATGATTTCACAAATCTATCAGGATCTCCCCAAATATTTCTTATCATTGATGGCCATGGTTTCGTTATACACAAGAAACCTTTTTCCCCTTTTGGAGTTGGATTGCCATTTTCATCGATAATCTCTGCCATAATTCCAGGTAGAGGAAATGTTGCAGATCCTGGTTTTATTGGAGTAGCTCCAGGAAGTGGTGTAATCATATGTCCACCAGTTTCTGTTTGCCACCATGTATCAACTATAGAACATTTTCCTCCACCTATCTCATCGTAGTACCACATCCAAGCATCAGGATTAATAGGTTCTCCAACTGTTCCTAGTACTTTTAAACTACTTAAATCATATTTTTTAGGCTCATCACTTCCAAGCTTATGTAAAAGTCTTATTGCTGTCGGCGCTGTATAAAACTGATTTACACGGTGCTCTTCAATCATCTTCCACCATCTTCCAACATCAGGATAAGTAGGAACTCCTTCGTACATTATAGTCGTCGCACCCATAGCAAGTGGACCATAAACGATATAAGTATGACCAGTAATCCACCCAACATCAGCCGTACACCAAAAAGTATCATTTTCTTTAACATCAAATACTTTTTCCATAGTATATTGTGCCCAAAGGATATAACCTGCTGAACTATGCTGCACACCTTTTGGCTTTCCTGTACTTCCTGAAGTATAAAGTAAGAAAAGTGGATCTTCAGCATCCATTGGCTCAGGATCACAATGTTGTGATTCATTTAAAATCATCTCATTATAAACATAATCTCGGCCAGGAACATAATCTATATCTTCAAAGTTTCTTTGAACAATGAGTACTTTAGAACAACATTCACATCCCTCTTTTAACGCCTCATCAACAACAGGCTTCAACATATATGGCTTACCACGACGAAATGCTCCATCAGCTGTTATAACAAGCTTAGCCTTTGCATCTATTACTCTATCTCTTAATGCATCTGCAGAAAAACCACCAAATACAATAGAATGAACAGCACCAATTTTTGCACAAGCAAGCATTGCAAATGCAGCTTCAGGAATCATTGGAAGATAGAGAACTACTCTATCCCCTTTTTTAATGCCAAATTGATTTTTTAAAAGGTTAGCCAATCTATTAACTCTATAATATAGTTGTAAATAAGTTATAATTCTTCTTTTTCCATCTTCACCTTCCCAAATAATAGCTGCTTTATTTTTTCTTTTTGTAAGATGGCGCCCTAAACATTGATGTGTAACATTGAGTTTTCCACCAGTAAACCACTTATAAAAAGGGGCATTGCTCTCATCTAAAACGGTATCATATGGTTCAAACCAATCAATCTTTTCTTTAGCTAGTCTGTCCCAATATCCCTCAAAATCTTCTTCTGCTTGGAGTCGTAACTCCTTATATTCACACATATTTTTTATTCTAGCATTTCTACTAAATTCTCTATTTGGTTCAAAAACCTGTGACATATATCTTCCTTTCTTTATAATTTTATTTATTAATGACTAATAGCGCCTTCAGCGCCTATCCCTGTTTGGCTTCTAACAAATTGATCTTCATAAGCCTCAATCTCTTTTTTTGCACTATCGCTGTTATCTATAATTGAAAAAAACCATATACTAACAAATGCTACTGTAACTGAAAACAGTGCTGGATACTTATATGGGAAAATTGCTTTTGTTGCATCATCATTAAGTATCTCCCCCCAAACTATTGGCCCTAAAATAACAAGTACAATAGCCGTTGTAAGCCCTAAAGTTCCTCCGATTACTGCTCCTCTTGTAGTAAGTTTTTTCCAATACATTGATAAAAACAGAATTGGAAAATTTGCTGATGCTGCAATTGCAAAAGCAAGTCCAACCATAAAAGCAATATTTTGATTTTCAAATGTAATACCTAAAATAATAGCCAATATTCCTAATCCTACAGTAGAAAACTTAGAAACTTTCATCTCTGTTATCTCATTTGTCTTACCTTTAGCGAAAACAGTTGCATACAAATCATGACTGATTGCACTTGCTCCTGCTAAAGTAAGTCCAGATACTACTGCTAAAATAGTAGCAAAAGCGACTGCAGAAATAAATCCTAAAAATAGATCTCCCCCTACAGCATGGCTTAGATGAATAGCTGCCATATTGTTCCCACCAAAAAGTGTCCCTTTTGCAATATCCAAATACTCAGGATTTTTTGAAACTAAAACAATCGCACCAAAGCCTATAATAAAAGTTAAAATATAAAAATAACCTATAAAACCTGTTGCATAAAATACTGATTTTCTCGCTTCTTTTGCATCATGTACTGTAAAAAACCTCATCAATACATGAGGAAGCCCTGCTGTTCCAAGCATCAATGCAATTCCAAGGCTTATTGCACTAATTGGGTCACTCACTAATCCACCAGGACTCATAATTGTATTTGTACCTTTAACATCAATAGCATTTTGGAAAAGCACTTCAAAACTAAAACCCATTTTACTCATTATCATAATCGCTAAAAAAGATGCCCCAGAAAGTAGCAAAATAGCCTTTATAATTTGAACCCATGTAGTTGCAAGCATACCACCAAAAGTAACCAATACAATTATCATAACACCAACTAAGATGACTGCAAATTCATAAGGCAAACCAAAAAGAACTTGTATAAGTTTCCCCGAACCTACCATCTGTGCAATAAGATATAAAAGAACAGTTGCGATTGAACCAAAAGCAGCTAAAGTTCTTATAGGTGCTTGTCTTAATCTATATGAAGCAACATCAGCAAAAGTATATTTTCCAAGATTTCTTAATTGTTCTGCAATTAAAAACAATATAATAGGCCAACCTACTAAAAAACCAATGGAATAAATAAGACCATCAAAACCCTTTAGATAAACCAAACCTGAAATACCCAAAAATGAAGCTGCTGACATATAATCACCAGCGATTGCTAAACCATTTTGAAAACCTGTAATTCCACCACCAGCAGTATAAAAATCTTTCGCAGTCTTTGTTCTTTTTGCAGCCCAAAAAGTTATGCCTAGCGTTGCGAGGACAAATATCAAAAACATAAGAATTGCCGGGATATTTAAATCTCTTTGTCCATTAACTTCAATAGTTTCACTAGCAAAAAATGAAGTTATAGCCATCAATGTGATGATTATAATTTTCAAGAGTCATACCTTATTTCATCTTTTATTTCATTTGTTAATTTATCAAATTCTCCATTAGCTCTTTTTGTATAAATTCCTGTTAGTATAAAACATAAAAGTATAATCCCAAGACCTATTGGCATACCGATAGTTGTAACACTATTTCCAATAGTTCTTCCTAATGTTTCAGGACTAAAGGCAATAATCATTATAAAGATATAATATACAATCAAAATCAAAATTGATAATTTCCAAGCAAAACTACCCCTCTTCGCTACCAATTCAATATATTTTGGATTATTTCTAACCATTTTATAAATTTCTTGATTCATAAACTTCTCCTTATTTAACTACAACAGCAAAGGTATTTTAGCAAATCAACATAGCATTAACATAGCATAGAAATGAAATGTCCGAAAACTACACACATAATTTTTTATTATGAGAAATTTTGTAGCATTTTCAAAAAAACTAGTGTGAATAATATTTATCTATCTTGTAACCTACTCCTTTTATATTCGAAATAAAGTCTTCTTTAAGGGACTTTCTAAATCTACTTATCTCTGCTCTTATCGTTGCATTATCTACTGGCTCATCATTCCATACGAAACTTCTGAATTTTTCAAAGTCAACAACTATACCTATATTTTCACTAAGAAGTGTTAAGATTTGTAACTGTTTTTTTGTAAGTGTTTGTGGAGCATTGTTATAAAACAGTATATTCTCTTTTTTTGAAAAATAATATTTGTTACTTAAAAGCATTCTTTGTGAGCTTTTTATCTCTTGTTCTTTTTTTATCCTATCTATTCTAATACCTAGTTCTTTGAGATGAAATGGTTTTTTCAAATAATCACAAGCACCCAAATCAAAAGCTTCGCTTATATCTTCAATATCAATATTAGCACTGATAAATATAGTAGGAGTCACTATTTCTAAATTGTTTAGCTCTTTTAAAAGCTCTAATCCATTCATTTTAGGAACATTTATATCTAAAACTAATAAATCATATACTGCTTCTTTTAAAGAGTTCAAAGCAGTTTCCCCACTACTAAAACCAATAACTTTATGATTTAAAGCCTCTAAATACTCTTCTATAGAGCTTCTTAACATAAGTTCATCTTCTAATAATAAAATCTTCATTTAAGCAATTCTCCTACTACTCTCAAAACAATATTTGAAAAGTGTTCTTCTCTCATCAGATATAACTTTTATTTCTACTTTATTGTTTTCACATATTTCATGCACTATATTTAGCCCTAATCCAAAACCACCTCTAGCACCATCTTCACGGTAATACCTTTGAAATAATTTATCTATTTCAACTATTTTATCACCTTTATTTTCAACTTCAAATACTGTGTGATTATCTTTTCGATAAAGCCGTACGCTTATAGTTTCATTTATATAACTATATTTGATAGCATTTGAAATATTATTATCGCATAACCTTTGCAATTCAAATTCATTAAATATAATAAAAATATCATCTTCAATATAACTTTTTATCTCTAATTTATTTCCAATTGCAACATCACCAAAATATTCAACTCTCGACCTAACAAATTGAGTAAAGTCAATCATATCAACTCTAGGGTCAACATTGTCTTTTTTTACAAGAAAACTTAAGTCTCCATATATATTTTCTAAAACTTTTACCGCTGCTTCTATTTTCATCAAATATGGATTTTTTTCATTTTTTAGATTATATAAATCTATATTCATAAGGATAATTGACAGTGGTGTATTTAACTCATGTATAGAATTTTTTAAAAATTTATCTTGATCTGCTAAAAGTTGTTCTGTATATGCAATTGACTTTTGTAATTCTTCAGTCTTTTTTTCAACCAAAGTCTCTAAGTTTTTATTTAAATTTTCTAATTCACTTTTTTTTTCTTTAAGTTTTGTTATCATAAAATTTACTTGAGAAGTTATCTGCCTAAACTCTTCAAACTTAATTTTACTTCTATTAATAAACTGATAATTTTTTGAGACATGTTTGAGTGATTCTACTATAAATTTTATCTCTTTAGATATTTTATCTGTTATATATCGATACTTTAAAATACTTGCTAAGTACAAAAAAAGCGTTAATGTGATGATTTTTAGTATAAATCCTGTAATTTTATTGCGATGTTCTTCTCTTTTTTGAGCTAATACAACATCTTTTTCATCTATATTCATACCACTACCAATGGTCCAATTAGTGTTTTCATAAATTTTTGCATACGCTATATTGTTTGTAGCATCATCTTTAAAAGAGAGAAATCCTCCACTATTTTGTCCTGTAGATATTAGTTTTTTTATAATCCCATTTTTATATTTATAGTATTTTGACTCATATATTGGATTACCATCTTTATCATAAATAAATATATAATCTCTACTATTTTCATCATCAAGGACTGCACCGATTTCGTAAGACAGTATAATTACAACTTCATCATAAGTTTTATTTCGTAGTTGTTCAAAGCGATATTTTATAAGCCTCTGTAGTCTTGCCGTTTGTTCTACTGCTCTTCTTTTTTGATTTTGAATATAATTTGTTTTTGTAGAAATGATTTCTTTTTCAAACTCCATATATTCATTAAATATAATAATAAAGGCTGAAGAAAATGCAAAGATTCCTGCAAAAAGAATAGCAATAATATTGATTTGATTGATGCTTTGTTTTTTCCAAATTTTAAACATACAAATATTATACCAAATTTGGTATAATTATTCTTGATTATACTTATATGTAAAGGCCTTTGTATTGAATATTAGATTACCAGCAGAATGGGAAAAACAAAAATCAATTATGGTTGTATTTCCAACAACCCATAAAGATTGGCAACACTCTCTAAAAGAAATCCAAAAAACATATGTTGCATTTATAAACACTATAAGAGAATTTCAAAAATGTATAGTCATTTGTGATGACAAAACAGTTTTAAACCAATTTTTTAACTCGTTTACAAATATAGAAATTTATGAAATAAAAACAGATGATACTTGGATAAGAGATTTTGGGGCCATTGACTTTTTTGAAAATGGTCAATTAAAATCATATAACTTTATTTTCAATGCGTGGGGAGATAAATTTAGCTCAAACTTAGACAATAGTTTTAATAAATCTTTTGACAATACAAATTTAATTGATATAGATTTTATTTTAGAAGGAGGAAGTATTGAAAGCAATGGTAATGGTTCATTACTCACTACTTCAAAATGCATATTTAACCAAAATAGAAATAGAACAAACTCACAAGAAGAAATCACTGATAAAATTAAAAAACTATTTGACCTAAAAGAGCTTATAATCTTAAAAAATGGTGCCTTAGAGGGTGATGACACTGACTCACATATAGATACTCTTGCTAGATTTATAAATAAAGAGACTATAGTATATGCCAAATGCTATGATAAAAATGATACCCATTTTGCTGAACTAAATAAAATGGAAAAAGAGTTAGAAAAAACTAAATTTAAATTAGTCCCTTTACCACTCCCAAATCCAAAATTATTTAATAAAAAAAGGCTTCCTGCTACATATTTAAATTTTATATTTATAAATGATGCTATTATTGTACCAACATATAATGATACAAATGATGATTTAGTTATAAAGATTTTCGAACAACATATAAAAAATAGAGTTATAAAAACTGTTGATGCTTCAATACTTATAAGAGAACATGGTTCACTTCATTGTTCAAGCATAAATAAATTTGCTTAACAAATATAATGTGTTACTATAGTAAACAATTTAAATAAAATATACTTTAATATGTAACAATAAACTAATTTTCAGGTTTAAATGATTAAAATACTCCTGTAACCAACATTATATCGAGGATAAAATGTAACAACAGCAAGCAACCTCCTCACATTTTATCCTCATATCTCTTTTTTTATCTTTTTTTAGTATAATTCCAAAAATAAACTTTTTAGGCTAACTATGACTTTACAAAAAAAAGCAACCATTATTTCAAGCGCAACTGCTGCACTTCTTATAATTCTTAAACTTACTATAGGAATTTTAAGTGGTTCTGTTGCTGTTTTAGCTTCTGCAATAGACTCTGTTTTAGACTTCATTATATCTGCATTTAATTATTTTGCAATAAACAAAGCCGAACAACCTGCAAATAAAACTTTTAATTACGGAAAGGGGAAAATTGAAGCGCTTGCTGCTGTCATAGAAGGAACAATTATCACAATGAGTGGTCTTTTTATACTCTATCATGCAATCAAAAAAGCCTATGTAGGAGATACCACAGAGCTTTTAGGCTCATCTATTTTAGTTATGTCAATTTCTCTTGTAATTACAATTACTTTAGTAATTTTTTTAAACTATGTTGCAAAAAAAACAAACAATATGGTTATCAAATCAGATGCACTTCATTATAAAACTGATGTATTAAGCAATGGAGCCATTCTTATTTCTCTTATACTTATTTATGCAACTGGTTTGGATTTAATTGATGCAATTATGGGTGTTATTATCTCTATATATATCATCTACTCAGCCTATGAAATTATCAAAGAAGGAATTTATGTTCTTTTGGATGCTGCTCTTGATGAAGATATAGTCAAAGAGATAAAATCTATTATTGAAACAGAAGAAGGTATAAATGACTATCACTATCTTAAAACAAGAAAATCAGCGAATACAAACTTTGTAGATGTCCACTTAGTTTTTAACGATGGAATATCTTTATTAAAAGCACACTCTTTAGGCGATAAAATTGAAGATAAAATTGCCAATATAAATAAAGAAGAAGAGTGGATAATCAATGCTCATCTTGATCCATACGATGATTCAATCATCAATGATGAAGAAGGAAAAAATTAAGAGGACTTTTTAGTCCCCTTAACCACTATACTAACATTTTAGTTACATGAAATCCTATAAAAGACATACACCAAGCAACAGTTGTAGTAAATACAAAGAGATAAGCTAAGTATTTATAGCTTCCAGACTCTTTGGCAAATACAATCGAAGCCGCAAAACAAGGCAAATAAATCATAACAAACAGTATAAATGAAACTGCTGTTGGAAATGATATATTTTTCTTTATTTCATTAATTAATGAGTTATTATCTTCAGTAACATCACCACCTAAAGAGTATAAAACTCCTAGTGTTGAAACAACTACCTCTTTTGCAGCAAGTCCAGTTTCAAGTGCAACAGTCAATCTCCAATCAAACCCAAGAGGCTCAAAAAATGGGGCTGTAGTCTTTCCAATAATACCTAAATAACTATTGCCTAATAACTCTTGTGTAAGCTCATTTTGTAATTGTGCTTTTTCTTTATCGTTTTTTGTTAATTCAATTTTTTGAGCGTATTGTGATTCTAATTCTGGTTGCTTTGGATAATTACTAGCAAACCAAATAACTACACTAGCAGCAAGTATAAATGTTCCTGCTTTTTTAAGATACATAATTGATTTTGTAATTACAGTATGCCAAATCAATTTAAATGAAGGCAAACGGTACTTTGGCATTTCCATCACAAATGGCTCATCTTTTCCTTTAAAAACCAATACTTTAAGAATTTTTGCTGCAAGTAAACCAAAAATAGCACCTGCAATGTAGATAATAAATAGAACATTTCCTGCACTTTTAGCTCCAAAAAATGCTCCTGCAAAAAGGACATAAACAGGAAGTTTAGCACCACAACTCATAAAACCTATTATAAAAAGTGTGATAAGCCTATCTTTATCATTTTTTAAAGTTCTTGCACTCATATAAGCAGGAACGGAACAACCAAATCCTGTTACTAAAGGAATAAAACTTTTTCCATGTAATCCAAACTTGTGAAAAAATCCATCTAACAAAAAGGCTACCCTACTCATGTATCCAGTAGTTTCAAGTAATGCAATTCCCAAAAACAAAATCATAATATTTGGCAAAAACAAAACAACAGCACCCACACCAGCAATTGCTCCATCAGCAACGAGGGAACCTAACTCACCATCACCAAAAATAGTCTTTGCATAGTCTCCTAATGAACCAAAAAATGCATCTATCCAATCCATAGGGACTGAGCCCAATTCAAATGTAAGTTGAAAAAGCCCCCACATGAAAAAAAGGAAAATTGGAATTCCAAAAAACTTATGTAATAACAAAGAATCTATTCTTTCAGTCAAATTCTTTTTCTCTTCTTTTTGAAACGATACTGTTTCCATAACAGCACCCTTTGCAAATGCGGCTTTCTCTTCAGAAAAAATTTCTTCTATATCTTTAGTGTCATAATGAATATACAAGTGGCTTAGTGCTTCTCTTATAACAGGAAGTAACTCAATCCAAATTGGCTCATCATGCATTTTTTTATACAATTTTGGATCTTCTTCAAGAAGTTTTACTGCCATAGTTCGATAATCTTCACTTCCATGGTATTTTTTCTCACGAAAAAACTTCGTTATATTTTCTATCTCTTCTTCAACAGGATCACTAAAAATTAACTTCGTACTTTCAAGTTCAAAACCTGTCATATCTACTGTTCTATTGATAAGCTTTCCAACACCTTTTTTTGTTACAGCTGAAACTTTGACACAAGGTGCCCCAAGTATATTGCTCAACTGTTCTTCATCAATACAGATACCCTCTTTTTTAGCTTCATCCATCATATTTAAAGCAACAATCATTTTTTTATTGAGTCCTAGAAGCTGAGTAGTTAAAAAGAGGTTTCTCTCTAAATTTGTTGCATCTACAACATTGATTATCATGTCATAGTCTTCATTTTCTAAAAACTCTTTTGTTACTCTCTCATCTTGAGTATAATCGGTTAAAGAGTAAGTTCCAGGAAGGTCTATAATTCTTATTGCATATCCATGAAAATCAAAACTTACTTCAGCTTTTTCGACCGTAACACCAGAAAAATTACCAACTCTAAGTCTCGAATTTGAGATAGAGTTGATAAGCATACTCTTTCCAACATTTGGTTGTCCTACTAGTGCTATTACTAAATCTTTCATTTAATTGTCCCCTTTTTTAGGAACAAGTCCCTTAAAAATTCCTCGCGACTCTTGTGAAGCGAAGCGGTTGCAAAGCAATCACTCTCTTCGAGAAAGCACGAAGTTGTTACTTCTGTTTTACCGTTCTTCTTTACAAATTTCTCTTGATTGATCATTTTTTTTGAACCTCTATTTCTTTTGCTTCTTCGTAGCGTAAAGCTAACATAGCTGTTCCAACTTCTACTTCTATTGTACTTTTACTTAAACTAAATGCTTTAATTTTTATATCTATATTTTTTCGAAGTCCTAAAGAAGCTAATCTTTGTTTTAATTCTCCATCTGCTTTTACCTTTGTAACAACAGCTTTTTCATTTGCTTTCAAATCTACAATTGTAGTCACAAGCAACCTCCTAATTTTCTTATTGATAATAATTATTGAAATTATAATTAAATAAAGATTAATTATTGTTTAATTTTGGTATTATATTATAAATCATCTTATTGGAAGCAACTATGAACAATCTATACCTCCTTGATAGAGTCTTTAGGATTATTTTTTCGCTTGTTCTTTTATATTTATCGGGAGCAGGACTAAATTTCTATACATTTTTTGCTATTACGCTTCTAGGCACTGCATCATTAGGGTATTGCCCTATTTATAAAATCTTTGGTGTAAACTTATCTTTGGAAGATAAAAACAAATTTCTAACTCAACTACCAAAATATAATCCAGAACCAGTTTTTATTTTTTCTGATAAAGGAACCCTTATATTTCAAAATAATGCAGCTAAAAAAATTCTTCCTGAGTTAAAGTTTTTTAAAGAGTTATCCTCAAAAAATCCTAAAACAATAATACAATATAAGGAAAAAACAAGTACTCGTTATAAATATAAAGACAAAACTTATCTAATAGAATCTATTGGTATACCAAAAGAAGAATATATCGTGGCTTATGGCTTCAATATAACAGAAATTTTAAAAGGCAAGGAAATTTTAAAGCAACAAATCAAAACAGACTGGTTAACAAATCTAGGTAATAGAATAAAACTATTAGAGGATATTGAAAAAATAGAAAAAGATGAGCTAAGCCTTCTTGTATTTGATGTTATCAAATTTAGTCAAATCAATGGATTTTTTGGTCATAAAAAAGGAGATGAGTTTCTAAAACAATTTGCGTTAGAAATCAAATCTTTTGCTCAAAGTTTAAAATTTACAGCAAATGCGTATAGACTTAGAGGAAATACATTTGCTATTTTAATTCATTTTGAAAATCTTCAATCCAAAGAATTAATCAAAAACATCAATAAAGCACTATTTGAACTATTCAAAAATATTAAAATAGAAGTTAATAACATACAAACAAATGTAGAGATAAGAGTAGGAATTGCTTCAAAATGTACTAAAAAAGATAAAAAATTTCTCTGTTCTTCACTTTTAAACAATGCAGAAACAGCTTTGAGCGAAGCAAAAAAAGAGTCTTTAGAATTCAAAGATTTTAAAGATATGAAAGATATAAGTGAAAGATATAAAAATAATATCAATTGGGCAAATAAACTACGAGATATATTTGATCACAAATGTGATGCAAAATTAAAAGCATATTTTCAACCAATATATAATATTCAAAATAGAAAAATAGAAAAATTTGAAGCTCTTGTTCGTATTGAAGATGGGAATAAAGTCATATCCCCATTTATGTTTTTAGATGTTGCAAAACAAATAAACTTTCTTACAAAAATTACTAAAGAAGTAACTACTCAAGCATTAGATAAATTTAAAGACCAAAATTTTGAATTTTCTTTAAACTTGACAAGCCAAGATTTGAAAGATGATAAACATCTTAATTATTTGTGTAAAACCATAGAAAAAAATGGATTTAAAACATCATCGATTGTTTTGGAAATTTTAGAAGATGAGGATATGTACGAATTTATCGATACAATAGCTAATCTAAAAACAAAAGGTTTTAAACTAGCAATCGATGATTTTGGAACAGGATACTCAAACTTTCAAAAACTGCAACAACTCAATGTTGATTATATAAAAATAGATGGTAGTTTAGTAAAAAATGTAGTAAATAATCCCAAAGATTTAACAATAATCAAATCTATTTGTAACTATGCTGGGGCTATTGGTGTTAAAACTATAGCAGAATTTGTTGCTGATGAGAGTATATATGAGCTTATCAAAACAAGTGGTGTTGATTATGTTCAAGGATACTATATAGGGGAACCAAACCCTACTTTAAATGTTTCATTTCAAAATAAATAGGAATTCTAAAAATGTCAAAAAATAAAAATCTAAAAATTGCACTTATTCAACAAGCTTTTTTCAACTCTAAAGAAGAAACTGTTACAAAAACAAGTACTTTAATCCAACGAGCAAAAAAAGATGGTGCACAGCTAGTTCTTTTACAAGAACTTCATCAAGACAGATACTTTTGTATCAATGAAGATACATCCCATTTTGATAAAGCAACTAGTTTTGAAGATGATATAGAATATTGGTCCAATATAGCCAAACAAAACGAAGTAGTTTTAGTAACATCTTTGTTTGAAAAAAGAGCAGCTGGGATATATCACAATACAGCCGTAGTTTTTGAAAAAGATGGGAATGTTGCAGGGAAATATCGAAAAATGCACATACCAGATGATCCTGGTTTTTATGAAAAATTTTATTTTACTGAGGGTGATTTAGGATATGAGCCTATCCAAACAAGCGTAGGAAAATTAGGAGTATTGATTTGTTGGGATCAATGGTATCCTGAAGCTGCTCGGCTTATGGCATTAAAAGGAGCAGAGATTCTAATCTATCCTACTGCAATTGGTTGGTTTGATGAAGATGAACAAGAAGAAAAAGATAGACAACTTGAAGCATGGATAACAGTCCAAAGAGGTCATGCTGTTGCAAATGGGCTTCCTTTGGTTGCAATTAACCGCATTGGTAAAGAACTTGATGATAAAAAGCATATAGATGGTATAAGATTTTGGGGAAACTCTTTTGTAGTAGGTGCTCAAGGTGAATTCTTAGCTAAAGCAAGTCAAGATAAAGAAGAAATAATAATCTGTGAAATCGATATGCAAAACAGTGAAGAAGTTAGAAAAATCTGGCCATTTTTAAGAGATAGAAGAATAGATAGCTATAAAAATATAACAAAGAGATTTATCGACTAAATCTCTTTGTTTTTTATACTAGTTACTTTAAAAGAGCAGCTAAGTCTTCTTTGGCATCGCCAGTATAGTGTAGATTAAATGTTTCAATTAAAAAATCAACAATTGCTTCATTTAAAAATTGTGGAGGTTTTGGTCCAAGATATATATCTTTGATTCCTAAACTAAACAAAGCTAGTAAAATAATAACAGCTTTTTGTTCCATCCAACTTAAAACAATAGAAATAGGTAAATCATTGATTGGAATATTTAATGCCCCACTCACTGCTTTTGCAATTTCGACTGCACCATTAGAATCATTACACTGACCAAGATCTAAATATCTAGGAATTCCTGTACCTTCAATCTCTCCAAAATCAATATCATTAAATCTAAATTTACCACAACTTGAAGTGATAATCACACAATCTTTTGGAAGATTTTCTGCCATTTCTCTATAGTAATTACCAGCTTTACCAGGAGCATCACACCCTGCTATCACAAAGAATTTTCTTATTTTTCCTGCTTGCACAGCTTCAAGTATTTGAGGAGCTAAAGTCAGTATAGTTTTATAATGATGTCCCGTTGTTAAGACAGTTTCTGCAGACATATTTGTATCTTCACATTCTAGTGTTTTAGCAATTAGTTCATCAAAGTTACCTTCAACAATAGGAGTACTTCCCTCAATCCCAACGATTTTATAAGTAAATACTCTATCTAAATAATCAGCATTTTTCTTAGGAGGAATAATACAGTTCGTATTTACAACAAAAGTACCTTTAAATTTTTTCATTAAATCAACTTGGTCAAACCAAGCTTTTCCAACATTACCTTTTAAATGTGAATATTTTCTTAGTTCTGGATAGCCATGAGCTGGAAGCATTTCTGAGTGAGTATATACATTTATACCTTTTCCCTCTGTTGCTTTTAACAGTGCTTCAAACATGTCAAGATTATGACCACTCACAAGAATAGCTTTGCCTTCAACCTTATTTTGAGGAATAACTACAGGAGTTGGAACTCCAAACTTACTTGTATGTGCATTTGAAAGTTTATCCATAACTTCAACACCAGCGCTACCAACCTTCATCAATTGTTTGATATGATCATCAAAATTAAAATTTACATTTGTAAGTGTAAAGTATAGTGTCTCACTCATTACATCATCAACACTTTTTGTTTGCGTTGGAGCTAATTCATTTAAATGCTCTCTATAAGCACTTAAGCCTTTTAGTCCGTAAATCATTGTATCTTGTAGATTTGCTAAAGTTTCATCTTTACCACAAGTTCCTATAGGTTGTCCTTTGCTACCACAACCACTAGGCGCACTCATTTCACATTGGTTACAAAACATACTCATATAATTCTCCTTAATTTTTAAAAGAGAATTTTACTCTTATTTATGAGTATGAATCATTGATTACTATCAAGATAATAATATAGATTAATTTAAATATATTATTTGTGCTTAAAATACCACATTAAAGCGAACATAAGACCTGATGTTTTTGCTATATTTTCATCTAACATAAATTCCATAACTTCATCTTTTTTTATATAAATCACTTCAATGGCTTCATTATCGATTCCTCCACCTTCACTAACTTTCATACTGTGATCAATAGTAGCAAAATAGAGTGTTTGCTGTCCTCCAGCAAATCCAACTGCTGTATAAAAAGAGCTTATTTTTTTAACTTCATCAAGAGGTACATCATAGCCAGTCTCTTCTAAAATCTCTTCATAAGCAATTTTTTGTAAACTTTTATCTTTATCTACCAAACCAGCACAAAGTTCATAAGTAAATCCATCATTGTTCTTTAAATAGATTGATGGTCTAAACTGCTTTACAAAAACAAAAGAATCTAAATCTTTATGATAAAGAAGTATTGAAACACTATCATGTGCGTCTATAATATCCCATCTTTTTTCTACGCCGTTTTGTATATAAAACATACTTTTTGGTTGTACAAAATCTGATTCTTTACAATCTACAAGTCTTAAAAATTTTATATTTTTCATTACATCAACACCAAGTTAGCAAGTCCTAAGAAACTCAAAAAGCCTACTACATCTGTAATAGTGGTCAAAAAAACTGTACTACCAATAGCAGGATCAATACCAAATTTTTTAAGGCTAAGTGGTATCATTGCTCCAAAAAACCCTGCACAAAACAAATTTACTATCATTGCTATTGCTATTACAAAACCTATCTTTACTTCTTGAAACCATAAAAAAGAAATAATTCCTATTAGCAAAGCAAAAACAAGACCATTAATAACTGATAAAATTATCTCTTTTTTTATAGCATGTTTTGAATTTTCAAAATCTACTTCACCAAGAGCTAATTGTCTAACCATAATCGTAAGTGTTTGTGTCCCTGCATTTCCACCCATTGAAGCAACAATTGGCATGAGAACTGCAAGTGCAACATACGCTTGTAAAACTTGATCAAATAATCCTATAACTAAAGATGCAACTATAGCTGTGATGAGATTTAAAAACAACCATGACATCCTAGATTTTCCTGCTTCATACAGTCCTTCTTCATGCTCTGCTTCTTCATCAACACCCGCTAAATGGTAAATCTGCTCTGTTGCTCTTTCTTGAATAACGTCATGAATATCATCGGCTGTTATTCTTCCTAAAAGACTACCATGCTCGTTTACAACTGGAAGCGCTGATAAATCATAATCTTCAAAAAGTTCAATTACTGCAGAGATATCTTCATCATCAGTTACATATCTAGGTTTAAATTCTTCTTCAATTCCTTCTAGTGCTTCTTTAAAACTTTTTTTAAAATCAAAGGTTATCAAATCTTCTAAAAATATTGTATATAAAAGTCTATTTATCTTTCCTACAACAGACACTTGATGAATGTTTTCTAATTCACCTTCTCGTTTTAACTGTCTTAGACGATCAATAGCATCTTGTATTTTTTCTTCATAAGAAGCTGTAAAAACTTCTGTTTGCATGTATGAACCGGCTTCATCTTCTTCATACATGCTAAGTCTTTTAATATCTTCTTGGTCTTCTTTATCAAGTCCAGCAAAAATCTCTTCTGCTTTGTCTTCATTAATTTCTTCAATATCCTGCATCAAATCAGCAGCATCATCACTTTCCAAATCCTCAATGACTTCTGATAATTGTGCAGATGAAATATTTTCAACAATTGATTTTAAATGGTATTCAGGAAGTTCAAGAACAACATCACCTAAGACATCGTTTGGAAGTTTTTGTAATAATTCAAGATATAAAGATTCATCTTCGTTCTTAATAGGTAGAAGACATTTTGCGATCTCTGCCGCTGACATGTCATAATCTATCTCTTCATTTAAAAAGGATTCTATTTCATTTACATTATCTTTTATTTCATTAATAGTTGACATGTTTAAACCTATAAATTTAGTTTGCAGTTGTTTGTATTATATTCTCTTTTCCCTTATCTAAACTTACAATATAATCAAAAGATTTTTCTTTAGATGGATTTGAGTAATCACTTAA
>Ga0193951_1000299_pt1 | contig 23215 bp, 23 predicted proteins | sample BB_2_MG_FD_140370 | JGI IMG/M metagenome (GOLD analysis project Ga0193951, IMG submission 140370) | Microbial mat bacterial communities from the Broadkill River, Lewes, Delaware, United States - BB_2_MG | ecosystem: Environmental > Aquatic > Freshwater > River > Microbial mats | place: USA...
AAAGAGCTATTTCCACCGCTCACACCAAAAACTACCCAAAGCTATATTTACATAACGGGTAGTTATAGCAGCATTCATTCACTTTCTGTACTATAACTCCATTATGTAAAATAGCCACCTTGCAGCCGCCTAATTCGGAACTTAAAAGAATAATTGTGGCTATTCATGAGCACTTTTAAAAACAATAAAAAACGAAGCGAACTAAATATCCGACATTCCCCACGCTCAATTCAGAACTGGCATTGAAGTTGGCGGGAACACACAAAATTGCCACTTTTCCCCACCACCCATTTCAACGGTGTAGGTTACAGCAATTATTAATGTTTTGCCTTGTGTCTGCGGTAGGATGCATTACATTCGCTCAATCCCTTATCAGGGAATCACTCTTTCCATTTACCCACCTCAACACCGCGCATAAAAAAAAGAGCATTTTTTAGAAAATGCCCTTTATTTATCTTTCCATCCGCTTGACATCAATAATCACTTCCACCTACGACACTTTGCCCCGTTAAGTGAGTCGTTCATATCTTGTTTCCAGAATATCCTTATAAGCAGCTTTCATATCATTTGATAAAAACGAATGGTCAATCCATTTTATAGCTTTAGGTTTATTTTTGAACATACGTTTAAAAACACCTTGTATTTGCTTTTCAGTTAACCCAAGACCTTGCCCTAAATGTTCAAAATGCACTTTTTTAAGTTTTCGTTTTTTCCCTTCAAGAGTAAGCGCCAATTCCTCTGTATCTTCAGGAAGAACAATAGACACATTTAACAAATCGTAAGCAGGAGCCAATATCCAACCCGAAGGACTTTCTATCATAGAAAAGTTTTTCAAGTGCATATCATTGTTTCCTGTTAGAAAACTAAAGACCGCCAATTCAAAATAGAAGATTTTATCCAACAAAGTATTATTAGAATAACTGTCCAAAGCTTTACCAACTTTTTCCATGGAGCTTTTGTACTTATCAAAAGCCTCTGTAATTTGAAACATATCCAACATATGGATTTTCTTTCCTTTTTCAGTCCTATCGATACGTTTGGTAACATAAGACAATTCACCAGAAGCCAGTTTTATTAAACTAGAGGGAACAACCCTTATACCATAGGCTTCCGCAATCCGCATAGTCAGATGTTCGTTTTCTGGCATTTCCGGAAATTGATGCGATGGTGGTTTAAATATATACTGGCCACCAAGTGCACCAACAACAGTTAACCGTGTATCGGCTTGTTCTTGCGTTTCTTTTACCAAAGACATTGATAATTTAGGTTGCACACCTGGTACAGCAACACTGCGCTCAACAACACTCTTTGCCAATTTTGTCATTTGGTCTATAGTATAGGGGATTATTGGAGGTGTTGTAGTACCAAAGAATTCCATAGAACATTTTTTATGAAAATCAGTTCCATTTTCAAGTGGCTCATAACAATATAAACATCTACGCTTCATCTATTTAAAATTTCGTTAGCTACACATAGTCAATATTTAATTATTTCTAATACTAATAATTAGCTAATAGTTTAATGCCCATTATGGGCTTTCATCGTCATCAGTTTTAGGTACAACACTTACCGCCCCAATACAATTCTGGCAACAGGCTAACAATAACCCCATACGATCATTTCGGTTTATTTTCCAGTTTTTCGATGCAATATCCAGTAACCAACCTTCAGGGATCAAACCTTCAAAAAAAGGAAATAGTTTATTATCAGTATAAGCTTCATTCCTAACAGGCATGGTAAATGTTATAAATTCAAAAGGATGAGCTTCTACATAAGCTGTATTATACTGAAAAACATAATCACCTTCGTCAGTTTCCGTAATAGTTCCTGCTAAATAATCTTTATAATATACATTACCTTGTCTCATCATTCAATGCTTTACTGTTCACAGGAGCTAATTCATGTCCAAACATAGCAAGGACAAGATTAACCTTTTCCATATTAAGCTTGGTCTTACCTTGTTCTATTTTTCGTACTACGGTTAAAGCTACTCCAGCTCTATCGGCAAACTCTTCTTGTGTGAGCCCAACTTCTTTTCTTCGTTCTTTAACAAATTCTGCTAATGATTTCATCTTATATTGATATTTAATTATATGCTTTTACATATAATTTTAAATAAATATACACAATTATATGCTTTTACATATAATTTAAGTAAAAAATATGTAATTATATGCTTTTACATATAAAATTGAAATATAGACTTTATAATTAACTGAAAAGGTTAAGCATAAGAAAGCCCAGAAAGATCCTAGGCTTATATTTACATTTTGAGTTTCTTAAGAAACTTAATAATAGATTTGAATAACATCAAGGCAATAAAACTGACCAAAGCCCCTACAAATACCAAAACAATAGTGGTAACCAAATCGGCAACACCAATATTCATTTCAGTCTACGACACTTTGCCCTGAGAAAAGAGGTAGTTAAGGTATATTTAAACTTCTTCGACTGGTGCACTTGGAGCATTTGTTTTAACGGATTCAATACCATTTTCCATTGCAGAAGAACTCTCGTACATTTCACTTGTGCCGATAACCTGACCATTGCTGGCCTTTAGGTTAAAATAATGCTTGCCGTTACTGGAAACCTTTCGGTCAAATTTACTATCATCTTGCGAGTTGACCCTAACGGACTCTATACCGTTCATACAACCTGCTTTAGCAGAATATCCTTCACTTGCTAAAATTTTTTGACCATTACTTGCCTTTAATCTAAAACGGTATTCTGATCTTGCGTCTTGATAAACTTCGAATTTTCCCATAATAATATTTGATATAATTTGTATCTAAATATACTAAAAAAGTGCTTCATTTGAAGCACTTTATATTATGGTTTTCCTTTTTTTCGAATTCTTTGATGAATCCTCTTAATTAAAAAGGAAACTATGTAACTCACTACAGCACCAATAACAGCCAAAATAATGGTAGTAATTAAATCGGCAACACCAATATTAACTATCGATGAAAAGAAAGTACCACCAACAATGGCAGATTTGGTGTTATAGTCCATCGTCAACCTCATCAGTTTCTGTGTTTTCATCATCAGTCACAACCGCTTGACTTACTGCAGTAGCCACGGTACCAGCAACAGTCATATAAGTAGCAATAGTAACAACTAATGCAGGCATTGCAACAGGAGCAGCTATAATAGCACCACCTGCAGTAGCCAAAGCGATACCAATATTTCGTAAAGTTTTAAAGAATTTTGGAGTTGGTTTTTTATAACGTTCTGCAATGTTCATAATTCTGTGATTTAATAGTTAATAAAATGGTTTCTTTTCGGTCTTTAGCCTGATACACCAAAGACAACAGTTTTTGCATAGCATCTCTTGAATAAACACCTTTACCAATACCACTTAAATAAGTTACTGGAGCAATACACCCTTGAAGTTCTTTTAAGGCATCATTAGAAGGATGAAACAGGATAAAACTTCTGCCTTTTACAGCCTTCAAAATCAAATGATGCTTAAACCGTTTGGAAAATCGTGGTTCAAGGTCATAAGCACCTTCAGGTATGCAGGAAATGTTTCGCTTGTTATTGTTCCAGGGCAATTCAATGGTATAACAAAGGAACCTATCGGAATTAAAGAGAGCACCATTGGTGCCCTCTTCAAAATAGGCTCTATGCAGCACTAATTCCATACTTAAGGCGTATCTACAATAACAACAGCTAAAGCATTGTAAGCACCGTTCTTAAGTGCATACATTTGTCCGTTTACCTCTTGATAAAACTCAATACCCAACACTTGGACAACACCAACTGTAGAGTTTGCAGTTAGTGTTACTGATAATGCAATTGCAGCTGTGTCAGCAGCAGAATAAGGTAAAATTGCAGTTTCATCATTTTCAAATGTTGAGGTTTCATTTTCAAAATCTAATTCAGAAGCACCCATAACCATTTTAAAATGCGTAGTTCCCGTTGGAGCTGCAATTCTTAAAGTTGGAGAAAATGGTGCGAGGTCTAAAGTAGCTTCACCTGTAACACGGTCAAATGCATTCACAAATGGAGTAAATAAAGTCGTTCCTAACTTTCCGTGGAGGTTGAATTCAAAACCTGATAATAAGTTAAAATTACCATCAGTCAAAGTTCGCAATCCTCTCTCATTAACGGCATCAGTTTTAATGATAGCCAAGAGATCTTTTGTTAATCGACTAGTTACACGTTTATCTTTAGCGTTTTGCAAGAGAATACGAATAGCATTTCGAAGAAGTTTACCACCTTTACCAGCGCGTCCAAATTCAGACCCATTTTCACGCGTTCTCTGAAACGCAGGATCGTTTGCAATACGATTGCCGTCAACACCACCTTTTTCGCGTGCTAAATGGCCATCAGTCGTTTTGTAAAAGGAAATACCACCGATAGTTCCTTTCAGTTTAATAATACCAGTTTGTTTTGCCATAATAATTCGTTTTTTGATTAATATTTCAAATCACGTAACTTTGAGGCTTACAGTAAAAAAGTAGATTCCGTTTTTGGCCATACATTCCGATACAGCCAAAAACGTCATTAAAATATTGAAAACCCTATCGGGATTTCCAACATTTTAACAACGCATCACCATCATCATAAAAAATAAAGCATGGATGGTGTACGGATAAAGCATAGATAAAGTATCATGAATATTAAAAGAGCTTGTATATACCCAAAAGACATTCAGCGTATCACAGGACGTAGTGAGCGCTATGGTCGTAAGCTTTTAAATGACATCAGAAACTACTTTGGAAAGGAATCTTACCAATTTGTCACAATTAAAGAATTCGTTGAATACAGTGGAATAGAAGAAGAAATTGTTAAGAAATATTTAATAGATTAACTATAATATTTGATGCGAATTGACTGGTTTTAATGAAGTTAAAAGCGTAAATTTGTAGTAAGACGTTCAGATAAATAATACTATTTCAAACTAACAGATAGGTCTACAATTCGGTTAACACTATTTTAGTCTATTTCTGGAAGTATTGATTTTACTGCATAGTGGCGGATTAGTTATCATCCTGCCACCCCGACTTAAAAAAGAAGCTCAGCATTTGCTGAGCTTCTTTTTTGTTTATAGTTTCTAATGATTGTTTTCGCTATAAATTTTGAATGACTTTAGTTGAAATAGTAAATGTTTTTAAAACATATTTTGATAAAAAGTATGAGCATGTACGGTAACGTAGTCTCTTGATGCTGATTAAAGTTAAATATGTAAATGGGTTTATTCGGGAGTATTGCTGATTATAGAGTTAAGAGTGAAAAGTAAAAAAATGAAGAGGTGAAGGTGAGTTTTTAAATAGTTTACAAAAAAAAACAGTGCCAGTATATGGTTTCTGGCACTGCTGAAAAACATCAAAAATCTAACCCAATTTTAATGTAATTGTTTATGTCTTTTAATAGGTAAATATCTAATCTATGATTTTTACATCAATAGAAGTTCTGCTTTGCCAACCTGTTTCATCGGTTATCGAATAAGAGCAATGGTAATCTCCTGTATCTATATCATCAGGGATAGTGATACTGATGTTAATCTCATAAGTTGTTAATCCTCCTTCGATTTCAAAATTTTCCATGTATATGAATGGATTAACGGCACCTTTTATCGGCTCTAAATCACAAGTCTCTCCTTGATCATCATGAGTATGGTGATCAAAATTATGGTGAAGGTCTAAGCTATATGAAGCTAGTGCTTTGTTGTCTGCAACCTGTGCTTTAAAGCTATAGGTTTCCCCTTTTAAGAGTTGTTCGCAAGCTTGCGGAAAACCTTCAGTGTAATTAATACTTATAGTAGGCTTTTCTTCATCGATAGTATTATTGTCGTCGTTAGAACATGAAGTAAAGAGTACTATGACTAAGGTTAAATTAAAATATTTGACAATCCATTTCATGGTAAAAAGTTTAAAACCGCATAGTATGTGAGATACTATGCGGAATAATTAATGTTTAAGATGCTGTAACATCGATATGTGTTTCGTAAGCTTTAGTGTTTCCATCTTCGTCTTCAACAGTAAAAGTTATATGATATTCACCTACAGGTGCAGTTGTTGGGACATCAATATGCTCGTGAAATTCTACTTCAGTTAAGCCGTGATAACCTTCTGAGAATATGATTTCAGAATCCCATTCTACTTCACCAGCTCCAACAGGAAGACCATGCGCATGTATATCTACTGTAATATTATGAATGCCATTAAGTGCATTAATCATAAATTCAGCATGAAAATCGCTTCCTTTAGCTGCAGCAGCATCTACAGAGAAACCACTTAATATGATGGGGTCTAAAATCTCTAAATGCCCTTCTATTTCTGTACTATTTCCAAGCTCATCAATAACAGTTAATTCAATGTGGTATTCTCCAGAAGGAATATTAGTTGGTACATCTACATGTTCATGAAATGTAGGATTGATGACTTGATAATTACTCCCTGAGTATTCTTGGAAAAAGTCCCACTCAACTTCACCGTCAGCTAGAGGCAAATCGTGAGCATGTATCGAAAGCGTAATACTACTTACCACAGCTTCTGCATTTATTTCGGCTTCTAAATGAATGTCTGATCCTTTAAAAGCAACCTGATCTGTAGAGTGTACACTGCCTTCTCCATATTCAAAATTCGTTATTTCTGGTGCATTAAGTGTCGGTGAACCGTTGTCGTCATCACTGCTACATGAGTTTAATAAGATGCCGAAAAAAACGATAATTGCTAAAAATTTAAAATTTGATTTCATAAGATTTGTTGTAATGTTTAAAGTGTTTGTTTTCATTGTTTTTGATTTATTTGTGGTTATTAAAATGTTTGTGTTAATGCTATTGAGATGTTTCTTCCAGCTTCTGGCACATCGATTAAACGGTAAAAGCTGGTGTGGTCGTAATATTTAGTATTGAAGACGTTATTGAGTTTAAACTTTATTTCTAGTGGTTGTTGAGTTTTAAAAACATTTATGTTTGAGAGTAATACCATGTTTAGGACCTGGTAGTCTTCTGTTTGTTCTTCTGGTGGTACAATCTCATCTTGTGCTGCCGTAATTCTATAATCGGCACTCAGCTGTGGTTGTTTAAAAAAGAATACATCTTTAAATTGATAGCTAGCGGAGAATAGTCCTGATAAAGGCGGTGAAAATGGAATGGTAAACCCTTCTTTAGGACCACTAGTTTGTTTAGAGTAAACGTATTCAGCAGAAGCATCTAATTTTAAATTAGGAATAATACTAGTACTCGCTCTTAATTCTCCACCGGCTCTAAATACCTTGTTTTGTGTGTATTCGTAAATTTGTAAAGTCTCGTAATAGCTAGATGTTGGATTTAAATAAATAAAGTTTTCGAAAAAATTGACAAAAGGACTTACTCCAATACTAAAGGTCTTGGTTGTATGGTCGATATCAATATCTAGTTGATAGGATTCTTCAGGATCTAAATTGAGATTACCTTTTTCATAACGATACATGTGGTAATTCACACCATCTGAGGCTAATTCATTAGGTAAAGGCATTCTAAAACTTTTCCCTGCATTTATTTTAAAGGTGGTATGGTTTAAAATATAACTTAAGCCTATAGAAGCGCTCACATTTCCAAAATTTAGTGTTTTATTTTCAGCTCTTTGTAAATAGACATATGAGGTTGAACCGTTAGCATTATTGATGGAGGAAGGGTACCAATCAAAATATGATTTACTATGTATGTGTCCAAAATCATAACGAATACCAGCTAAAAGATGTAAGTCTGAATTGATTTCAAACTGATCAAAAGCAAAAGCTCCAATAGTGAAACGGGTATATTCAGGTATTAAAAATCCCCAGCCGCCAATGTTATTATCTTGAAATTCTACATTGATACCGGTAACAATATGATGATCATCAATTAGTGTAAAGGCATCTTTGACATTCAGGGACAACGTATTTTTTTGAAAACTACGTTCCTTACTGTTAGAAGGAGTTGGCATATAACCATGCGGTATTGGTTCGGAGTGTTCCTCTCTTAAATTATTTTGAAAACCGAAATCGAGATTAATACTGTGTTTATCTAAAGCTATTGACGTGTTATTCGTGATTTTAAAATGGTTCACCTTGTGATAAGGCAGATCAATATCTCTATTAGACTGGTCGTAATCAATGTGCGATGTTCTCACTTCTAAACCATGGGCATTAGCAAAAAAGCCGTTTTTAGCATTAACATTACTAATTGTGGTTTCTGTCGTTATACGGTTTGAAATATACCCGACACTTATACTAGCGTTAGCTTCTTTTCCTGCGGTGTTGCGTAGATTGTTGTCGTGTAGCGTAAAGATGTAATTTTCGTAATTAATTTGGTCTGTAGGAACTTTGTAATCCCCATAATCTCTATAAGTGAGGCGTCCACGGTAAAACCATTTAGCTTTTCTGGCTTGTATTCCTGCAGAAATCCCTAATAAATCATTGTTACTTTCGCCTAAGACATTCACTTCACCATTAAAAGAGTTTGCAAGCGGCATTTTATTTGGTTGAATATCTACAACACCAGCAATAGCATCAGAACCATAAACCAAAGAAGCTGGTCCTTTAACAATTTGAATATTTTCAATGCCATATTGGTCTATTTCTAAACCATGATCATTTCCCCATTGTTGTGCTTCATGTTTTATACCATTTTGAACTACAGCAACCCTATTAAATCCTAAACCTCTAATGACGGGTTTAGATTGTCCGGAGCCAATTTTAATAGTACTTACACCTGGAATTTTACTTAGGGTTTGCATCAAGCTATTTTCCCTGTTGGCACTAAGAAATTCTTTAGAGACCAATTGAGACACTATAGGGGATTCTTTATGTTCTCTATTTTTAGTTTTTCCGTTGACCTTTATTTCATCGAGTTGGGTGGTAGATTCCTCTAATAAAATTTTAAGGTATTCGCCGTTTATGTTTGCCTTAATATTAACCGTTTTAGACGTGTAACCTAAATGTGAGATTGTAAAGGAGTAGGTGCCTTCAGTTACGTTATGGATGGTGAATGTTCCAGAAGCAGATGAAACCGCATGAAGATTTTCGCCAATAATAGTGGCACCTTCTATAGGTTGTAAGGTGTTTTTGCTTATTACGGATCCTTTTATTTGAAAGGAATTTTGTGCAATAGCGATTGTGCTTAGGTTAAAAAATAGCCATAAGCTCAGGGTTTTGTATAACATAATATGATACAATAAGATTTGTAGGATTCGTCAAACGGACGTCCCATTATAAAATCTATTTGGTTTGAATGAAATCGGGTTTTCTGTAACGAATCAAATGATTTAAATAGCTAAAGTTTAACTTCACTATGGATGAAGACGTCTAAACGCATTAAATCATAGGGTCTCTGAGTATCTAGATATTGAAGATTATAATCCTAAAATGGAACTAAATACTTCAAAGCTAAAAGGTATATATAGAGAGACTTATAGTGAAAAGGGAGGAGGTCTACAAAATAGTTGACTAGAAGTAATAGTATTAGGAGTTACAAAACAGTAATCGATTAAGTTGTCTTTAACGATGACCAATTCTGTATTTTCAATGTAAAATTCTTGTGCCTTTGGAGTTAGGGTAGGTGTTACATTGTGAATTGTAGTATAATCACAAACTTCACAATGTAACTCTTGGTCCTTATCCTCATCGTGAGTTAAGGCGTGAAGCCCAATCATTTTTAAGGAAAGAAAAAGAATAATAAAGAAGTATGTGATGTTGTTCTTCATTTAGTAATTAAAATATTTAAGTTTTTAAATTTGTTTAATAAGTTTTAATTAGTGATTTTGCTTAGCCGCTATACGTAATAATTTCCAATTAGCATAATGTGCTATAGCCAGTAAGGTTGTACCTATAACCGTATTACTAACTTCCCATAAATGTGTAAAATGAAGTCTGCCTATAGCTATAAATGCAAACCCTAATAAAGCCATATTTAAAGGTTTGGTTTTGTGGTGAATTGTTTTATAACTTGGCCAAAGCGAGGTTAATAAAAACACAATTCCTAAACTAATGAATACCCATTCAATGATTGGATTATTTAAAATATATAAGCTACTCAATGAAGAAAACGAAAGTAAAATAGGGAATATAGCACAATGAATGGCGCAAATTAAAGAGCTTGATAATGCTATAATATCTAAGGTGTTGGTTTTTGATTTATTCACTTCCTTTAACTTTAATGATTTTAAAAGCGACTATGTCGCATTACTGGGTTGGCAAATATATTATTTATTTATAATATTGCAATGATGTTGCAATAAATTATTGCAAATAAATCGCATTAATGATGAAAAGAAGAAATACACCTACTAAAGAAGCCGTTTTAAGTGTTATTACTAAAGCCGGACAAGCCATGAGTCAGGATGCGATTGAAGGCGAAATTTCTATTGATATCAATAGGGCAACAATCTATCGTGTGTTAAATCGTTTTTGTGAGGATGGTGTGTTACACAAAGTTATTGCAGAGGATGGTAAACAATACTTTGCCTTATGCGACGGCTGTGATGAAACACATCAAAAGCATCAACATTTTCATTTTAAATGTACGGTTTGTGAAACATTAGAATGTCTTCCAAATGAAGTTAATTTTTCAATTCCAATCGGTTATCATGTAGAGCATGTAAATTGTGTTTTAACAGGAGTGTGCAAAAAGTGTTCTTAGTCTTCAAGACCTAAAAATTCAGCATCACTTAAGGTTTTCATAAAAGCAATTAAATCTGTTTTTTCTTGAGTTGTAGTTGGGATTCTATTGTTATTATCTTTTAAAGTAGGGTCTAAATTATTAGTTTCTAAAACGCAGTGTTTAAATAATTAAGTTGTTCATTTAAAATTAGCAAATTGTCTAAAGTAGTGTTTAAAATGTGGTATCTGTTATACTTTTTAAACTATGGACTCTAAAAAGTATATTGCTTTAAATGAGCTCTATAATTCTCTGGTATTTGGATTTTTTTTAAGCTCGGTTTGTCAACACCTTCAGTTTAAAATATTGCAGTAAATTTACCAGACTCAAACTCCTAAACAAAATATAATTGTCAATGAAAATTCTAGTAGTAGAAGATGATCCCATTTTAAATAAAAACATTTCAGAAGCAATGTCTTCTGAAGGTTATATAGTAGAAAGTATTTATGATGGTGTTTTAGCAGAGCGAGTTTTATCAAAAGAAGATTTAAGCTGCGTAATTATGGATATCAATTTACCAGGTAAAACAGGTTATGAACTTTGTAAAGATTTTAGAGTCTATAATACCCAAACGCCTATTATTATGCTTACGGCTTTTAGTGAACTAGAGGATAAGGTTAAAGGGTATGATTGTGGAGCAGATGATTATCTCACCAAGCCCTTTTTTATGCGAGAATTAATTCTTAGAGTTAATTCACTTATAAAAAGAAGTACTATCGATATTAATAAAAAAGAAGAACTATCAATACTTTCTATAGCAGGTATTACCTTAGATACAACTAAGAAAAAAGTGTTTAGAGAAACGGAAGAAATTAATTTAACTCAGAGGGAATATCAAATTTTACTAAAATTAATGGAGCAAAAAGGAGAGTTTGTTTCAAAACAAGACTTGGTAACAGATATCTGGGGAGGTTCTTTCGATTTTAATACGAATACAATTGAAGTTTATATTAGTTTTTTAAGAAATAAACTAGATAAACCTTATGGGAAAAACACCATAAAAACAAAAGTGGGTTACGGTTATTATATAGATTTTAATTAAAATATGCAGTTTTGAAAATTAGAAATAAAATACTGATCTATTTCTCTACAACTATAATTGTGCTTCTAGCTGTATCCTTAGGTGCTATATTTATTTTATTTTCAGAATATAGAGAAGAAGAATTTCAACAAAAACAAAATACTAAAATTATACAAACCTTGTCTAAGCTCGGGCAATACGAAGCTTACGGTAAGGAACTTGCGGGAATTATGGATGAATTAACAATTCATGATTTCTATGATGAAAAAATGCTGATTTTCGATACGCAAAAAGATTTAATTTTTAGTAGTATAGATGACCTTTCTATATCAAATTATACCACCATTTTAAATCATCTTTCGCCTGCTAATCAGTGGATAGAAACAAAAGTGAAAAATTATGATATCGTTGGAATATATATAGAGTATGATAATGTTGGTTATTATGCTATTAGTAAAGCCTATGATGCCTCTGGGTATTCTAAAATTTACTTTTTAGGAAATGTGTTGATTGGTATTTTTGTGTTTATTTCGGGTATCGTTATCTTAATTTCCATATACCTTTCAAAAAAAATAGCAAAACCATTAACGGAATTATCTGAAAAACTTAATGAACTCGATTTAAGTAATGTTGATATTAAGGAATTACCTATAGATGAATCTTCTTTAGAATTAAAACACCTTACCGACCGTTTTAATCAGTTGTTTAAAAAGACAAATGAGGCTTTTTTATTTCAGAAACATACTATAAATCACATTTCTCACGAATTAAAAACACCAATAACTATACTAGTATCAGAATTAGAACGACTCTTAACGTATAATGATATTGAAGAATTAAAGCCTGTTTTAAGCACTCAAATACAGTCAGCCAAATCGTTGGGAGATATCATTAATGTCCTATTAGAAATTTCAAAATTTGAAGCAGGTCAGAATGTTGAGAGGGAACATTTTAGGGTCGATGATTTAATTTTTGATATAATTGCAGAGCTTAATATAATTTATCCTGATTTTAAGTTTGAAGTTAATTACGGTTCTCATCTCGTAGATGAAAGTAATCTGTCTATTTTTGCTAACGAAATGCTCATAAAACAAGCCTTCTCAAATTTGCTTATTAACGCTATAAATTATGGTGACACAGACCAAGCTGCATTAATTTTTGATGTCACGGAGAAGAATCAATTATCTGTACAAATAAAGAATACTGGAACTGTAATTTCTGAGCTGGAAGAAAAATATTTATTCAATTATTTTTTCAGAGGCACTAATAGTAAGGGGAAAATGGGCTTTGGTTTAGGGCTTGTTTTAACCAAAAGAATATTTGCTTTAAATAACGCAGTAATTAGTTATACCAGTTCCAATAAGAACCTAAATACCTTCGAGGTTCGTTTCCCATTAAGTTAAAATTTATTTCTATTAAGGTTATTTTAAGGTCAATCACATCAATTTAGCTCCTATAATTAAAAGAGCAAATTATGAGATTCAAAAAAAGCAAGATACCCTTGGTGTTGCTAGTGTTAAGCTTATCCTTTTCTTCACAAGGGCAAGATCAATTAATTTTAAGCAGAGAAGACTGTGAAACTAAATTTTTAAAAGAAAATTTACAGCTTTTAGCAGAGGAGTTAGAAATTTCTCAGGCAGAGGCAATGGTATTACAGTCCAAGTATTGGCCTAACCCAAACTTAACTATAGACCAAGTTAACCTATGGGCTACACAAGGCCAATTAGATGCTTTTGATACCGAAGGACTTCCTGCATTTAATAGTGGTAGTTCTTTTGGAACAAAACAGCAAATCGGAGTTTCTTTAGAACAACTTATTCATACTGCCGGAAAACGTAAAAAGTTAATGGCGATACAAAATATCTCACTCGAGAAATCAAAAGAATATTTTCGAGATGTTTTACGTGGATTGAAAATCGAATTCAGAAATCAACTTACCCAATTACAATATCTTCAATTGAGTAAGAGAATGTATGAAGAAGAGTTGTTGTCTGTAAAACAACTTACTAATGCCTATTTACGTCAGGTTGAATTAGGTCATATTTCTAAAGGTGAATATGTGCGATTAAAAGCTTTAGAGTTAGAGATTACTCAAAAGACCAATGCCGTTAAAACCGAAATTAATCAGGTTCAAAAAGAATTAAACGTATTAATGCGGTTATCTGCCAACACAGATTTAGTGATTACGGATGCTGGTTTTATTAAAGATACTGACGGATTTAAATTACGTTCAATCCCAGATTTAATTGTAGAAGCAAAAGAAAATCGTCCAGATTATAAAATAGCGTCACTTCAGGAGACTTCGTCATTAATAGAATTAGAATACGAGAAAGCACAGCGTATTCCTGATGTTACCTTTAAAGTAGACTATGATCGAGGTGGAAATTTTATGTACAATTTTGTTGGCTTTGGTTTATCCTTCGATCTACCTGTATTCGATAGAAACAAAGGAAATATACTGCATGCAACATCAGAAATAGAACAATCTCAGTTACGTTCTCAAGAGTTAGAATTAACGCTTGAAAATGAAGTAGCAGCAGCGTATAAAGACTTAATAAATGCCATAGCTTTTTTTGAAAGTATAGATGCAGACTATGATGTTTCTTTAGAAATAATGCTTAAAAATTACACTCAAAATTTCAAAGAAAAGAATATCAGTATAGTAGAGTATTTAGATTTTATGGAAGCTTACCTCACTAACAAGATTATTATTCTAGAAGCGAGTAAAGACGTTAACGAAAAAGCAGAAAAGCTTAATTATTCCATTGGTAAAGATTTAATTAACAAATAAATAATCAAAAATATAACATGAATACATCACACAAAATAGTTTTATTACTGGTTTTTAGCGCTTTCTATAGTTGCGGAAATACCAATAACGACATTGCAGAAAACACATCAGAAAGCGCTGTATACTGTATCGATGAAACTTTCAAAAAAAGCTTAGTAATAGAGCAACCTATAAAGAAAAAAATTACAGAAGACATCTCATTAACAGGTTCTGTAGAAACCAACCCCGATAAAGTAATTCATTTTGTAAGTTTAGTTGGTGGTATTATTTCTAAGACCTATTTTTCCTTAGGAGATACGGTGAAAAAGGGGCAAGTATTAGCAGAAATAAGAAGCACAGAGTTAAGTGCTTTAGATGCTGAATTTCAATCTTTAAATTCACAAATTAAGGTTGCTGAGGTAAAGTTACTTTCGGTAGAAAGGATGTTTAAAGATGAAATATCATCTCAAAAGGAATTGATAGAAGCCCAAACCGAGTTAGCTATTTTAAAATCTGAGCGCCAAAAAGTAGCATCCAATTTAAATATTTTTAGTGCAAGTTCAGGAAAAGATGTTTTTCTAATAAAAGCACCCAAGACAGGGATTATAACCGATACATCTATAGCTACAGGTACACAAATTTCTGCAGAAGGTGCACCATTATTTACAATTTCTGATTTAAGTGAAATTTGGGTATTAGTCAATGTTTACGCCACAAATATAGAAAGTATACAAGCGGGAATAGAAGTAAATATTTCGTCATTATCCTACCCAGATGAAATATTTAAAGGAACCATTAAAACCATTTCTCAAGTTTTAGATAATGAAGCTAAAGTCTTAAAAGCACGTGTGGTGTTAAACAATGAAGACTTAAAATTAAAGCCAGGTATGCTGGTAGATGTTGTAGCAGAAAAGAAATTTGATAGCGACGGTATAAGTATTTCAACAGACGCTATGGTTTTTGATCAAAACCAAAACTTTGTAGTGGTTTACAAGACAGATTGTGATGTGGAAATTAGAAAAGTAGAGCTTCTTAATTCTAATAAAAAAGAGACTTTTTTGATTAGCGGTTTACAAGAAAACGAAAAGATTATTTCAAAAAAACAACTTCTGATTTATGAGCAACTTAAAAACTTTCAAAATTAATTGAGATGAAAAAATTTGTTCAAGGTATTGTAGGCTTTTCGCTTAAGAATAGCATTATTGTATTCTTCCTGACGGCGTTATTGCTTATCGCAGGAATTATAAGTTACATTCACACACCCATTGAAGCATTTCCAGATGTTACAAATACAAGGGCGCGTATTATTACACAATGGCCAGGTAGAAGTGCCGAAGAGGTAGAGAAATTTGTAACGCTTCCGTTAATGAAGCAGATGAATACTATCCCTAAAAAAGCGGAAGTACGTTCTATTTCTTTATTCGGCTTATCGGCAGTAACGGTTATTTTTGAAGATGATGTAGACGATTTTTATGCACAGCAATATGCATCAAATAGACTTCAAGGAGTTGATTTTCCTGATGGTGCCGAAGCGAGTATTGATCCGCCATATGGCGCCACTGGTGAAATATTTAGGTATGTAATAAAAAGTAAACGCCCCATAAAAGAAATTGCTTCTATTCAAGATTGGGTTATAGAGCGCGAGCTTGTTTCTGTTCCTGGAGTTGCTGATGTGGTAAGTTTTGGTGGTGAAGAAAAAATTTATGAAATTAAAATTAATCCAACCGAATTAGCACATTATGATTTATCCCCTTTAGAAGTCTATGAGGCTGTTTCTAAAAGCAATATTAATGTAGGTGGCGATGTCATACAAAAAGGAAGTCAGGCCTATGTAGTGCGTGGTGTTGGACTTTTAGAGAGTAAAGAAGACATTGAGAATATACTAATTGAAGTCCGCGGAACCACACCTATTTTAATAAAACATGTTGCCGAAGTTATTGTATCGGCAAAACCAAGATTAGGTGTTGTTGGTTTTCAAGATGAAGAAGATTTAGTAGAGGGTATTGTAATTATGTTGCGTGGTGAAAACCCAGGTGATGTGATTGTTAAATTGAAAGAAAAAATTGCCGATTTAAATGAACGTATTTTACCAAAAGACGTTAAAATAGAATCTTTTATTGACCGAACAGAATTGGTAGATGCCACGGTAAACACGGTTAGTAAAAACATTCTCGAAGGGATTATTTTAGTCTCTATTATCGTGTTTATTTTCTTATTTAATTGGAGAACTACTGTTATTGTAGCTGCTGTTATTCCGTTATCCTTTTTATTTGCTATTGTGATGCTTAGAATACAAGGATTACCGGCGAACTTAATCTCTATGGGAGCTATTGATTTTGGTTTATTACTCGAAGGAACCCTTGTTATCGTAGAAACCGTCTTTGTCGCCATGCACCATAAAGCCAAGGAAGTTGGGATGGAAAAGTTTAATAAGATGAGTAAACTTGGTATTATAAAAAAGAGTGCAGGCAGTGTTGCAACGTATATCGTTTTTGCACAAATTATTTTAGTTGTAGCGCTATTACCTATTTTTTCGTTCCAAAAAGTAGAAGGTAAAATGTTTACACCGTTGGCATTTACTTTGGGTTATGCTCTAGTAGGATCTTTAATTTTAAGTATCACTTTTGTTCCGGCTATGTGTAAAGTGTTATTGAAAAAAAATATTGTTGAACGCGAGAATAAAATATCACGCTTTTTTACTCAAAACTTATTTAAGTTATTTCAATGGAGTTACCGCAGACGAAAAGCCACTATTGTCACTTTTATAGTCTTAGTTATTGGCTGTAGCATTTCATTTATGTTTTATGGTTCAGAGTTTATTCCTAAATTAAATGAAGGAGCATTATATGTTAGAGCTACGTTGCCCAACAGTGTAAATTTAGATGAATCGACAAAATTAGCTAAAGAGATGAAAGCGAAACTTCGAAAATTTAAAGAGGTGAAGTTTGTGCTTAATCAAGTAGGAAGACCAAATGACGGTACAGATCCAACAGGTTTTTTTAATATAGAATTTCACATTCAATTGTTTCCAGATAGTGAGTGGGATAGAGATATAGATAAAGAAGGATTGATAGAAGAGATGCGAGCTGAATTAAATTCGTATCCAGGCGTGGTGTTTGGTTTTAGTCAACCTATACAAGATAATGTTGAAGAATATGTTGCAGGTGTAAAAAGTTCGTTAGTGGTTAAGATTTTTGGTGATGATTTGTTTGAGCTAGAAAAATATGCCGATCAAGTAGCTAATAGTATTAGAGATGTAGAAGGAATTGAAGATTTAAATGTGTATAGAAACATTGGTTTACCTGAATTGCGTATTAAGCTCGATGAGAAAAAAATGGGTAAATATGGTGTTGCTATGGCAGACGCACAAGCGGTTATAGAAATGGCTATAGGTGGTAGAGCAGCAACAAGTTTTTATGAAGAAGAACGCATGTTTGACGTTCGTATTCGGTTTCAAAAAGACTATAGAGATGACCAAAATAAAATTGGTGAAATTTTAATACCCACTATGACTGAAAAAAAAATTCCCTTACGAGAAATATCAGATATAGGCTTTTTAACAGGACCAACATTTATTTATAGAGAAAATAGTAGTCGTTATATAGCAGTTGGGTTTAGTATTGAAGGTCGAGATTTAGGGAGCACCATTGCAGAAGCGAAAGCAAATGTAGCTAGAGATGTACAGTTGCCTAAAGCCAATAAAATGACGTGGGCCGGAGAATTTGAAAGTAAAGAAAGAGCCGGAAAGCAATTAGCAACCATTGTGCCTGCTGTGCTTTTACTAATTCTGTTCTTATTATATTTCAATTTTGGGAATAAAAAAGATACGTTAATAGCCGCTGCTACTATTCCTTTTGCTTTTGTAGGTGGTTTTTTATCTCTAGTGATTACGCAAACAGTTTTTGGAATTTCAGCAGGAATTGGCTTTATTATTCTGTTTGGTGTTAACACCATTAATAGTATCATATTAATTGCAGTGATGAAAGAAAATATGAAAAAAATGAATATCAGAGAAGCTATATCGCAAGGTGTTAAAAGTAGAATTAGACCTATTGTTATGATTGCTTTAATGGGGTCTATGGGACTATTACCTGCAGCTATGTCTTCGGGAATGGGATCTGAAATTCAGAAACCACTAGCTATTATGATTGTAGGAGGATTAATGTTTTGTATGCTACTATCTTTTACTGTGCTTCCTCAAATATTCTACTTAGCCTATAAAAATAAAGAAGGTGCTCATGAAATTAAAGATTGATAAATTTGTCCTATCCATTATTGGGACTATTTTAATCGCTTATTTTTTTCCACAATGGGGAGCTCAAAAAAGTAAAATTCCTATCGACACGATTACTGCGATAGGAATTTCGCTTATCTTTTTCTTCTATGGATTGAAATTAAATTCAACACAATTAATAGCAGGACTTAAAAATTGGAAATTACACTTTTTAGTACAAAGTGCTACTTTTGTAATGTTTCCATTATTGGTGCTTTTATGTCGTCCACTAATTCAGAATGAAGAACAAGAAACCATTTGGTTGGCTTTCTTTTTCTTAGCAGCATTACCATCTACAGTGTCCTCTTCTGTTGTTATGGTATCTATGGCAAAAGGGAATATACCTGCCGCTATTTTTAATGCAAGTATTTCTGGAATTATAGGAATTGCAATAACACCACTTTGGATGGGTTTGTTTGTAAACGATGCTCAGACCGATTTTGATTTTACAGATATCTATCTAAAACTGATTATTCAAATTATTTTACCTGTAGTTTTAGGACTTTTATTACAGCGTTTTTTAGGGAGGTTTACCCACAAACATAATCGTAGATTAACCCTATTTGATAAGTCAATTATCTTATTAATCATTTATAAAAGCTTTTCGGAATCTTTTAATGGTGGTATTTTTAATGCCGTTTCTCTTTTAGATATAGGTGTTGTTTTTATAGGCGTAATTGTGTTGTTTGGCATAGCTTTTTGTATAACAGGTTTTCTTTCTAGAAAGTTAAAATTAAACACCGAAGATCAGATAACTGTGCAATTTTGTGGTACTAAAAAATCCTTAGTTCACGGTACCGTTTTTTCTAAGATATTATTTGGTAACATGGCGTCGGTGGGTGTTATTCTTTTGCCTTTAATGCTGTTTCATGCCATACAGATTTTATTAATTAGTATCGTAGCTTCTAAATTAGAAAAGCGAAGAGAGGTTTCACTATAAAAACTCTAAATAACTGATATAAGAAAGAGTCTTTTAAATTTAAAAGACTCTTTCTTATATGTTTAGGTGTCATTATACTTGCTTTAAAATTTAATTATCTAATCCTAAAAACTCGGCATCACTCAAAGTCTTCATAAACGCAATCAAATTTGTTTTTTCGTCTTCGGTAAGTGGGATTCTATTGTTATTATCTTTTAAGATAGGGTCGAGGTTATCTGCCTCTAATACTCCGTTATCTAAATAATCGAGTAGGTCTTCTAAAGTTGCAAATTGTCCGAAGCTGCCGTAAGGAGCAGTATATTCTATATTTCTTAAGCTAGGCACTCTAAAACGCATATAATCTTCAACAAGACCTGTGATTCTGGCACGTCCTCCTTCTTCAGAATCTGGATTTATAGGAAATCCAATATTTCTAAAACTTTGATCCGTAAATAATTCTGTGCTGTGACAGCTTATACATTTGTTTTGAAAAACAGCATAGCCTTGTGCTTCACTTGTTGTAAATGTTTCTCCTTCGTTTTGTTTAACTCTATCGTATTTACTGTTTGAAGATATGAGCGTGTATTCATATTGCGCAATACTATTGTAAATACCATTTGCTGTAATACCTTCTCCTTGAAAAGCTTTATTAAATAGCTCTATATAAGAAGGATCGCTTTCAAGTTTACCAATAACCTCTAAAATAGAGGAATCCATTTCTTCGTGTGTAATGATAGGAACCAATGGTTGGTTTTCTAATTGGAGTTTATTACCATCCCAATTATAAAATTGCATAAATGCCATGTTTTGTACAGGCGGAGCATTACGAAGTCCTATTCGTCCCTCAATTCCAATAGCTTTTGGGTTGTGATCAGCAAAGGCACTTTCTTGTTTGTGGCAACTTGAACAGGAAATGGTGTTGTCTGCACTTAATTGTCTGTCAAAGAATAATTTTTTACCTAATTCCACTCCATATTGCGTTGGCATATTATTGTAAACCGAACTGTTTAGTTCTGGGAAATCAATTGGAATATTCAGTGTTAATTCAGGGTTGTCATATATAATAGGCTCAGTATCATTAGTGCTACATCCTGTAAATAAAAGGATGATAGCGATACTTTGTATTGTTTTTTTCATTTTGCTATAAAACTATAATAGAGTCGGCTATGGTGTTTTATCATAGCCGACCCATTAATTTTTTAGATTTAGTTTTCAACTGAAGTAACAGAGAACATTCCTGTATGGTCTGTTGTACCATTACCACCAATATTTTCTACAAACTTCATCATTTCAGTAGCTGTATGAGCACTTGGTGTTGCATTATTGGTAATGTCTTCTGTAGAGACTAATGTTACCGTATGACTTTCGCCACTTAAGAAATAATCAAAATCGGCTTTAATGTTAATTGTAGGTGCACTATTGCCAACAGTAGTTGTTGTAGGAAGTACAATTGTAATATCTCTATAAGCATCAACACCTTGCGTATAAGCACCTTCTTCACCTTCTACTGTACTTCCAGAATGGAAAGACAATTGCTTATTATCGGTATCATAGAACCCTTCGAGTTTTGTAAAACGGTATCCCGTTCCCCATTCCCAATGCATTTGTGTATCATTTGCTCCTGCATTTTCATAAAATGTAGGGAAACTTACTTGATCTAAAGTATTTAAATCAGATCTTACACCTAAACCAAATTTTATTTCTGTGTAATCTCCTGCAGGAATATCACTCATAACATAACTCAATGTTTCTGGTTTTGACTGATCTACAACCGTAGCTCCGTTATCTAAATCATTTACATGATAAGGAATTTCAGTGCCATCTGCTTTTATAAGACGAATGTTACTAATAACGTATTTAACTTCTTCAAAGTGGTGAATTTGTCCAGCATCAGAAGTGTTTTTAGTTGCAGCACTAGATGTTGCATCTCCTAGAACAATAGGTGTGTCGCCAAATGTGTTATTGAATTCTAAGGTTACATTATTTGCAACAGGATTATTGTCATCGCTACTACAAGACATGAATGCAACGACTACGGCTGCTGATAAAATATATTTTTTAAGATTTTTCATTTTTAAAATTTATGTTAATTGATATGTTTATTTTTTTATGTTAAGCGTTTTTTAAATCAGCACTTAACATCGGAGGAGGTACTAGGACTTCTAGATAGGGTTCCGAATGATGGAACTCTATATATATCAATTTTACTTTGGTTTTAATGAGGTTTGGAGTTTCTATTTCATATGCGATATTTGAATAAAAAACCAAATCGAAATTTTTGGTATTAAGTATTTTTTCAGAATCGCTGTTTTCCGTTTCTTGTAATTCTTTATTTAAATAACATTTTCCATTACAATGGAGTTCAGGTTTGTTTTTATTGATACAAAACTGTTCTGTAATTGCTTTTTGGTTGAGTTTAAAGTGCATCACAACGACGGCTTGCTGTGAAACAACAAACAGAAATATTAAAGTCATTATGGAGCTAAAAACCCGTTGCATTAGTTTAGAAGTTGAATTTTAAAGAGGTGAAAATATTGCGTCCCATTCTTGGTATATTTCCCCAATCGGCATAAGTACTGTAATATTCATTAAGTATATTTTCTGCGCCAACCTGAACAACGGTCTTGTAATCTTTAATTTTAAACGTGTAGTCTGCAGACAGGTTCCAAATGGTATAAGAAGGAGTTTGATCTTCTCCGTATTCTGGACTGTAATTAATTTGTTCTAAATCGCCATTAACCGACGTTTGAAAATTAAATCGGTTGTATCTATAATGTATTGATGATTGGTAACTTAAAGGCCTAATAAATGGTAAGTTGTTTTTGTTATCGTCTTTTCCGCGAGCATAAGTTAATACACCTTTCCAATGAAGATTGTCTAAAATGGTATAGCTAGTATTTAATGAAAAATTAAATAAGGTTGAGTACTCTATGGAGGTATAACCTTTAACACCAACAGACTGATAATTCATGGGGCTTCCCAAACTTAAAATTCGACCAATGATGTAATTCTCAATGTAGAAATAATTTACGTTTGCTTGTAAACTGAATTTATCATCCTTATAACCAGCACTAGCATTACCTTCGTATGATATCTCGTTTTTAAGGTCAGGATTACCAATATAATCGTAACGGTCAAAACTATTATAAATGTAATAACCATAGCCTTCAGAAACAGAAGGAGCTCTATGGCCATAGCCACCTCCTACGGAAAAATTAAAATTTTTAATATCTAATTGATAACCTGCGTGTAAACTAGGTAGTATTCGTGTTTTTTCTTGAGGCGTTCCAGGGTGAAAAATCCAGTTAAACTCTACGTATTTAGAGTGGTTGTAATTGATGCCTAACGCCCCACCAAAATTAAGTTGACTTTTGTCTGAAATCTCCCAAGAGTTATTTAGAGAAAGTCCTGCAAAAGTCGTCGTAACTGCAGGCCAACTGTAAGCAAACATAGAGCGTTCACTTCGGTCTTGTGGATACATGCGCATTTCGGCTGTAGATAAATTGTTATAAGCGTTCAGCTGAATTTCAGAACTAAAATTATTGCTTTTTAAATTTGCTTTAGATAGTAAACCATAAGTAGTGCTCCAGCCAGGCATATCCATA
>Ga0193951_1000304_pt1 | contig 23170 bp, 19 predicted proteins | sample BB_2_MG_FD_140370 | JGI IMG/M metagenome (GOLD analysis project Ga0193951, IMG submission 140370) | Microbial mat bacterial communities from the Broadkill River, Lewes, Delaware, United States - BB_2_MG | ecosystem: Environmental > Aquatic > Freshwater > River > Microbial mats | place: USA...
ATGCCTGTGATACCGGTAATGGCTTTGCGGAATTTGACACCTCCAATATTGAGCAACAGCTCATTGGTAACCAAACTGGTTTAACCATAAGCTATTTTGATGCCAACAGCAATACGTGGACCAGTCCTTTGCCGACAGTATTTGAGAATACCGAACCCTACTTACAAACCATAGGCGTCCGTGTTGAGGATAGTGCAAATCCATTGTGCTATTCAGAAACGTCGTTTGATTTAATCGTTAATGAATTACCAGAAATTATATTGGAGGAGCAATACTTCGTCTGTAATTTGGAGCCTTCAATTATATTAAATATTACTTCTGGTTATGATGCTTATAACTGGGTATTTGAGGATGGTACTTCAATATCTAATACGAGCAGTGCAGAAATTATAGAAGAAGGCAATTATGAAGTTACCGTTACCGAAATAGGCAATGGGATAACCTGTGAAGCCTCATTTAATTTTAGTCTTATTCGTTCTGTACTGCCAGAAATACAACAAGTAAATTTTAGCGAATTAGGTGATAATTATATTGAAATAATTGGATCAGGTGATGGAGATTTTGAATTTTCAATTGATGGTATAAATTATCAGGATAGTAATTACTTCTCAAATATTCAAGGTGGGTCATATACAGTATTTGTGAGAGATAAAGATGGTTGTGGACAAGATTCAGAAGAAGTTACAGTAATTGATTATCCCAAATTCTTTACACCAAATGATGATGGATATAACGATTTTTGGCAGATTAAAGGTATAGTTAATTTTCCTAATTCAGAGACCTTAATTTTTGACAGATATGGAAAATTATTGGCTAGAATAAAATCAAATGATTTAGGTTGGAGTGGATTTTACAATGGCAAACAAATGATGTCAAGTGATTACTGGTTTAGAACAGACCTTGGTAATGGGCGAACTTTTACGGGACATTTCTCATTGAAAAGATAAAAAACCAGTTGCCAACATTGTGTAAAAATAATAGCGGTTTAATCGCTAAAACGTAAGTGAAATTTATAAATTAAACGACAGTAACAAACCGAAAAGTAAGTGCTTAAAATCCGCTACTATTCTTATACGTTACTGTTGGCAACAATATAAAATTTGAATTTTCCTGAAATAGGTTGACTAAAAATTAAACCTTTAATTACAGTCACTTATGAAAACACAAAATGAACACTGGCGAAAAAAAAGCTACCAAAAAGCAACTTTAGAAACTAAGCTTTTAGTCGTTGACCAAATCTTGAACGGTCAAATTTCAAACAACCAAGCTTCTAAAAAATATGATGTTCCTAGAACAACAAAACAATGGTATGAGTAAAAACGACGAGATTAAAAAATTAAAGGAAAGGATTGAAGAACTGGAGTTTGTTAAATACTTCCAACAAGACATTATCGCTGATATGTAACTTATTACAGGCGTCGATATTTCAAAAAAATCATTACCCACTTGAGCGAAGCCTATGCATGAGTACCTATTTATTTAATATAATTAAAACGAATAGAACATTAGCAAAAGAGATAGAGCGAAAGAAGAAAGACCGTTTAAAAGAAAATGGCTCTATCAATGCTTTGGGATTAATAAACAAGCCTTCTACAAAAGAATCAAAACCCAACAAAAACAGCAAATAGACCATCAGAAACTAATTAAAATGGTGAAAGACTACCGTAAAAAAGTAGGCTCGAAAACTGGTGGAATCAAACTACATAGTGAGCTTAAACAAGACTTTATCCTTGCTGGTATAAAAATAGGCAGAGACAAGTTCTATAGTTTCCTCAGGTTAAATAATCTTTTGATTCCTAAAACTAAAAATTACGCCACAACTACAAACTCTAACCATATGTACAAAAAATATAACAACCTAGTCAAAGACCACGTCTCTACTCGTCCTGAACAACTTTGGGTTAGCGATATAACATATATTAAAACAGAAAACATCCTAAGCAAAAGCTTATTCATCATTCGGACAGACGTTTTCAATATTGCAATCCCAAATACACAGAATTCGCTGAAAAAATCTTTTGAACGTCTAAATAGAAACAAAAAAGAATCAACCTATATCTGTATAATACAAAGTTAAAATCGAAATAACCTATACCCTATTTATAGTAGCTTTAAAGACAGTTTCTCATACAACACATCACTGCAATAAGTATACACTACACACATAAATAAATCCAATCTTAGACGCCTTCGCCATTTCAAATTCTTATCTTTGTCTTATACCAAACACGCGCTATTTTATGATTTTTATTGATAATGAAGGCCACACTAATCCTAAATTAAATTTAGCTTTAGAAGAGTATGCCTTAAGACATTTTGATGCTTCTACAGATTATTTATTGTTCTATATTAATGCTCCATCTATTATAATTGGGCGCAACCAAAACACCTTAGAAGAGATTAACCAAGACTATACAGAAACCAATAGTATCCATGTGGTAAGACGTATTTCTGGTGGTGGAGCTGTCTATCACGACTTAGGAAACTTAAATTTTAGTTTTATTACCAACCACGACGGCAAAAGTATTAGCAACTTTAAAAAATTTACAGCACCTGTTATTAAAGTCTTAAATGATATGGGAGTGGCTGCAGAACTTAAAGGCCGAAATGATATTTTGGTAGATGAGAAGAAAATTTCGGGAACCGCGCAATTTTCAACAGGAAAACGAATGATTAGTCATGGCACTTTATTGTTTGATACAGACATGAGTGAGGTGGTGAAAGCACTTCAGGTCAAAATGAGCAAAATACAATCTAAAGGTCATAAATCAGTACGAAGTCGTGTGGCAAATATCAGTGATTTTTTAACGTCACCTATTTCAATGTCCGATTTTAAAAAGCAATTACTCACAGGATTATATGAAGCTAGTGAACCTTTTGAAACCTATAAGTTAACCGAAGCCGAATGGAAAGCCGTACATCAATTAAAAGCTAAAAAATACGATTTATGGGATTGGAATTTTGGACGTTCTCCTAAATTTAATATCCAACGCACCAAACGTTTTCCTATAGGTGAAATTGATTTAAGGATATTTGTTGAAAAAGGACATATTTCAGATTTTAAAGTTTTTGGCGATTTTTTTGGTAGACAACCTATTTCTGATCTCGAAACTTTACTTATTAATGTTCCTTATGACAAAAATGAAATCAATAAAACTCTAAAAGACGTTTCCATTGAAGATTATTTTGGTACTTTAGAAAAGTCCGATTTTATTAATCTTGTTTATGGAAATGACGAATAAATATGTGAATAACGTTGTTTTAATAAATTTACCATAATATTACATTGAATTATAAGAAAAATTCTACTCACCTTAACCATTTGACTTTTTAGTTAAAGCCATTTACCAAATTGGTATGGTTTATTACATAGAAACTATGGAACTTATATATCTAATATTTTAGGTCTCATTGAACATACCCATTACCATCTCGGACAAATTATAATTCTAAATAAGTTACTTTTAAAGCCTTAAACCAAAAAAAATGACTGAACCTAACAATACGACCAAAGACTTAAAATTTTATTCACAAAAATCTATAGGAATCGCAACGTTTATTGGTGGCCCGATGGCAGCTGGCTATTTAATTAAAGAAAATTACAAATCTTTAAATGAGAACGATAAAGGTAAAACCGCCTTAATTATTTCGATTTTAGCAACGATAGCAATTTTTGGAACTATTTTTTTTATTCCAGAAGCTATAATGGAAAAAATTCCTAACATGGTTATTCCAGCAGTTTATACAGGAATTATCTACCTTATTGTTAATAAAATTCACGGTACAATACTCGACACACATGAAGCCCATAATAATACATTTTATTCCGCTTGGAAAGCAGCAGGTATAGGTCTAATTTCACTAGTTATTTTAGTAGCAATTATTGTGGCATCTATCTTTTTAATTCCAGATGGAGTGTCTGACGCCTATGATGCTGAAATGGAGCAATTCACAAAAAATGAAGAAGCATCATTAGTATTTTACGAGCACCTCAATACGGAAGATAATCTATCGCTTTTAAATGAAATTAATGCCATTGCCATCCCTAAATGGAAAGAAAATATAGAAATTATCCATAGAAGTAATGCCATTGAAGGTTTACCTTCTGAACTTTTAGAACAGAATAAAAAACTACTTAAATACTCAGAATTAAGGATAGAAGCTTTTGAATTATTTAGAAAATTAATAATCAATGATTCTGAAGCTTATGATGCTGAACTCAATAGAGTGCATGCAGAAATTGAGGCTGTAATTGAGTCCTTAAATTAATTTGTAGTTTAAATAACATACAAATAGACCATAAAGAAATGGCAAATGGCACCACCTAAAACAAATATATGCCAAATAACGTGATTAAACGGTAGGCGCTGTAATGCGTAGAAAATTATACCTATAGTATAAAATAGTCCACCTGCAAACAACCACAAAATACCATCTGGCCCTAAAGCTTCTGAGACGTTAGAAAAATCAAAAACTATTAACCAGCCCATAACTAAGTACAACAAAGTAGAAAACACCTCAAAACGACCCGTAAAAAAGAGTTTTAAAACCACACCAAATGCAGCAATGCCCCAAACCGTCCAGAATAATGGCCATCCCAAACTTTGGGTAAGCAACATTAATAAAACGGGTGTATAAGTCCCAGCAATAAGGAGGTAAATACTTACATGATCTACAATTCTAAAGTAATGTTTGCGTTTCTCCCCTTCTACCGCATGGTAAAATGTAGATGCCAGAAATAAAATTATTATAGAGAGTCCATAAACAATAACACTAAATAAACTCCAAGGTTTTGCACTATCGGCATTTATAACAAGTAGAATTAAAGCCACAACTCCGAGAACGGCACCAAATCCATGTGTCCATGCATTTAGCTGTTCTTCTAATTTAGTTTGAATACGCATAATTTAGTCTTTAGAATTTGTATCACTAACTACTTTAGACCATTTATTGAGACTTTCATAAAAATCAATTTCGAAAGCAGGTTCTTGTCGCTCTAACTGTTCGTTTTGAAAAGCACGCTGTAAAATATCTTCAATTAAATAATCTTCTTCTTCGTTTATAGGACTAAATTCTTTTTTCAACGAAATATCAAATAAACGCGCTGTGCTATTAAACCAAAAGGCACGCCAACCGCTTCGCAATTCTTTAATGAGATTAAACGTGGTTTCGCCTGTTTGCCTATGAATAAGTTTTACTAAAATCTGTCCTTCAGTTTTTGTCAGTTTCTTAAGTTCTGCTGAAAATTCATCTTCAATATATCGTTGAATAATCTTAGCATATCGCTTTTTATCACGCTTTCGCTCCAAACCATCTAAACGCTCTTGTAAGGATTCTAATCGCTCTGCGGCTAACTTTGCATAAGGGTAGACTTTTAAGGTCTTTCGTCTTAAAATAATATAACGAATGCGTGCCTTTCTATCTTTAAATTTTAGATTAGGTAATACTAAAACTTCTTTTAATTCTACTGAAGTGACAGGAACAGAATCTCCTTCGATATACATGTAATGTACTTCGGTAGAATCTTGTTTCACCGGATCCTCTTGTGCATGGAACACTACTGAAAAAAACAATGCCAAATAAGTAATATACTTCATGTTATAAGCTTATGCTAAAATCATTCCAAAGTTACCGTCTTAATAATTTCAAAATTACTAATAATTAAAGTCTATAACCCCAAATTCATATTAATATTATGAAGGAAATCTTAAAATTTATAGCGTTTAGTTTAAAGCACTTTGTAGCAACTAAAAGACCTTTCAAATATTTTGCATCTGAAAGGTCTAATTTTACTTAACTCATAAAACTGAGTTTATAGTTTCTGACGGTTATCTCCAGAAACTCTATCAATAAGTTTATTATAAGGGTCTACTCCAACTTCTGTTGGTTTCTTATTAACAATAATCGAAATCTTATTATCGATACTTATAATTTTATGTTTCTTTAAGTAGAGTTCCTTTTCTTTCATTTTTCCATCGACTTCACTTTCTGTAAAGATTCCGATATCAATATAATCTTGAAGCGGTAGGGACAAAATAGGTTTATCTTTACCTGCTGGCAGATAAGAAATTGAATCTCTTCCTACTTCTGAAAATATTTGTTTTCCTTTTTCGTCATTTCTAAATTTACTCACATCAAATTCTATATCTACCTTGTACGTACCATCGTCTAATGGAGTAGATTGAACGGCTTTAATTTTATTGTCGTAAACCGTTATGGTTTCAAACATATCTTTAATGACATATTGCAAACTATCTGGTGTTACAGCTTTAATATGATTTACCATATCTATAGACGTGGTATAAGGTGGCTCTTGAAATTTTACTTTTTCAACATACCTTTTTAAAGCTCCATTTAAAACGTCTTCACCTATATAATCGCTTAGTGCATAAAACACTAATGACCCTTTTTGGTAACGAATATAACCTTGTCCGTCGTTATACATCAGTGGTTTCTCGCGTTTACGCTCAAAAGTTCTACTAATTAAATAATCGTCTAAGGACTTTCGTAAAAACTTACGCATTTGTTGTTTTCCTAATTCTTTTTCGAGAACTTTTAACGCTACATATTCTGATAAACTTTCAGACAGCATTGTTGCTCCCATAACATCAGCACCTATAACCTGGTGTGCCCACCATTGATGCGCTACTTCGTGTACTGTAATAGCATAGGTATAATCTATACCTCCTTCTTCGCTATCATCTACTTCGGCAATAAATCCAGTATCTCCACCAAACGGAATAGTATTAGGAAAAGACTGTGCGAAACCACCACTAGGAAATTCTACAATACGCAATTGTCTGTGTTGATATGGACTAAAATTCTCGCTATTGTATTCTAAAGAAGCTTTCATGCCTGCCATCATACGATCTAAGTTATACTCATGACCTTCATGATAATAAATTTCTAAACTGACATCCTCCCATTTATCTTTTTTCACTTTATAGTTGGCAGAATTAAAAGCGTAAAAATTTAAGATTTTACTATCCATTTTATAATGGAAATAGCGTCTACCATCTTCTACCCATTCCTTTTGAAGATATCCTGGTGCAATCGCAATTTGATCTTCACTGGTACTTACTGTGGCTTCAAAATCTATCCAATCACTATCCTTTGAAATATAAGTATTTCCTAATGCCGTTGAATCTGAAGGCATAGGTTTTAGCTTGTTTGGAGGCAAATCATATTTAGCACGTGTTTTATCGTCCGTAAGTTCTCCTCCATTATAACCTAAGCTCGGAAACAACTGAAAATTATTAATAAATGTTCCGTTTTCAATGATAGGTGAATTAGAAACTAAAAAGGTATTGGGCTTGTTTTTTACCGTGAAATCTAATGTCATAGTATCACCAGGCAACATTGGCTCTTTTAATCTATAAATATCAAAATTATAAAGGGTATCTTCTGAGACCAAGGTATTTTCGCGATTCAACTTAAACGTACTCGGGTAATCATTATGATTTAGAAAGATACTATCGATTGCAGTATCTGTTTTATTAATCATAGTGTATTTTCCACGTGATTCAAAATTACGTTCATCAATAAACAAGTCCACATTAACTTTTACTCCAACAATTCGTGGCTGTGCATAGTTTTCGTATTTTTTATAAGTTTTTTCCCATTTCACAGTCATTTCTTCAACTTCCTTAGAAGAATAACGATCATTATTAATATTAGTAGCATTATAAATTGTGTAACCCATAGTTAGGAATCCACCTAATAACACTATAAACAAGATGGCCATCGGAGTTTTAAAACGTGATTTTGCAATAGATAAACGTTCTCTAAAAGAATGTGGTAGACCGCGTACCCAAAACAAGGCTGCCACTAACATTAAAACCAATCCACCAAGTAACCAGTACAATTTATAAGTTAAATATGATAATAGAGAATCACCGTAACCATTCATATCATTATAGCCAAAACCTGGGCCTTCATTGTATTTAAACACAGCTTGTTCTACACCAGCTAAGCTTAATAAAGGAATCCCAATAGAGATAACTATTAGAACAAACAGACCTAAATAAAGATTTCTAATCACCGTTTGAATCATTAATGCTAAAAATGCCCAAATCACATAATTAATCAGCTTTAATCCAAAAAGTTCTTTGATATACAACCCAATTTCTATATCAAAATATCCTTTATAAATTTGAAACAAAATACCTGCTACCATAATTACAGTAAGCAATAGCATCTGCATCTTTACAATGGCTATAAACTTAGACAAAAATAGAGACCAGTTTGGTGTTGGTGTAACATCTTCAATACTATTTACGTTAGCAATTTTGCTTCTATTTACCAGTAAACCAGCATACAAAAATGTACAAATATTAATGGCAATAACAAATGCTCCTCCTCCTCTAAGCATGCGCCATGTCATTGGGTATGTTGTGGTACCATAAGGATTCCCAACATCTGCTAAAGCAATTAAAACGATGATGAGTCCTACTAAAACAATACTGATAAAAGGCCAACTTTTAATGATGTATTTAAACTCTACATTAGAAATTTTCCAAGTGGCTTTTAAATTCTGAATAAAAGAATAATCATGCTTTACCTTTGGTAAATTAATTTTAGTAATACCTCCAAAATTACGTTTAGTAGACCGTTCTCCTTTTTGTTTTTTAAAGAACGAAATCGTCATCGCATTTTGACTAAACGTAAAAAACTTAAAGACCAAGCCAAATACTAGACTAGCAACTCCTAACCAAATTAATCGGTTATAAAGAATCACTTCTTTAATTGGAATATGCAGTTCGTTTTGTTCATAAGCCGTCCAGTAGCGTGTATAATAGCTCGTCGCTGATGCTCCAAACGGGTCTAACAATGCAGCTAAATAACGACTATCGGGATCGGACAATAGGCTTTCCGTAACTCCTTGAACAAATAATAATAAAATAACTGTTATAAAGCCTGCTGCAATGTTGCGACTAAACGTTACCACCGCGAAAACAATAGCTCCAAACAATAAAATATTTGGTAAGATAAATAGCCAATATGCATCAAAGTATGATTTAAAATCAAACACCATCACCAATTCTGAATTAGTACCTGGTAATCTAAAACCAATAAACATACCGACTCCTATCACTAAAACGATTAGCGTGACCACGGTAATAGCACTAAAAAATTTGGCAAATAAGTAATTGGCTTTAGTAAATGGATATGAATATAAAATGGAATGCATTTCACTTTTAAAATCCCTATTTATAGCTGCTCCAATTATTGAAGGAAATAAAAAGAAAATAAAAATAGTTAAGCCGCTAAAGAGGTTACTTACACCAATAGGTGAATTTACAATTCTAGCAGAGCTTGTAGTGGCCGTTACACTATCGAAAATACCAGCTGTGGTCGCTGCCATAAATAGGGATAGCATAAAGAAAATAGCCATATAAATATAAGTTGCAGGCCGTTTTAACCAGTACTTTAATTCGTAAAAAAATATTGTAGAAAACATAGAGTTCTTTTTTAAAATTTAGAATTAAACGGCACTTACTGGTTCGTCTTGTTTTAGTGCAATAAAGTACACATCATCTAATTGTGGTTCTACGGACTTAAATTCCCCATTAGGTTGTGTATCGCTAAACACCCTTATATTAAGCGAATTATCTTCATTATAATTAGAAGACAGTAAGTTGTATTGCGCTTCATGTGTTTCTAATTCATCTCTATCAATAATTTTCGTCCAGATACGACCTTGTAATTCTTGCCTAGCTTGAGATGGAGTCGCTTGTTTTAATATGCGTCCGCCATTTAAGATGGCCATATCGTTACAAAGTTCTTTTACATCTTCAACAATATGTGTCGAAAATATTACGGTGCAATTCGTACCCACTTCTCTCAAAACATTAAGAAAACGATGACGTTCTGCTGGGTCTAATCCGGCTGTAGGTTCATCAACAATGATTAATTTAGGGTTGTTTAATAATAACTGTGCAATACCAAAACGCTGCTTCATTCCACCAGAATAACCAGCCACATATTTCTTTCGCATTTCATACAAATTGGTAATATCGAGTACCTCTTTTACCAACGCTTGTCTTTCGGTTTTAGAACTAATACCTTTTAGCGTTGCAAAATAATCTAACAACGCTTCTGCAGACATTTTTGGATAGACACCAAAAGATTGTGGTAAATAACCTAATACTTTACGTAATGCCATTTTATCTTCTAACACATTGATATCACCAAATGTAATAGAACCTGAATCCGGACTCTGTAAAGTAGCAATGGTGCGCATTAATGACGATTTACCTGCTCCGTTAGGTCCTAAAAGACCAAACATACCTGTTCCGATTTCAAGATTAAGATTATCGATGGCTTTTACCCCATTTTTATACGTTTTGGTAAGGTTAGTTATAACTAGTTTCATGTGTTTAGATTTATTAATTTTATAATTATCGTAAGCAACATACCATTCCTATTTGACATGATTATCAAATGTTTTAGAAGGGATATTTAGTCCTATTGATTTTTAGTTTATGGATATTGATGTATAAGTGTAAAAATAGCAGAATTTGTTACAAAAAATTTTCAAAAGCAATTAAAAGCTTAGGAAATCCTTTTATTTTTACAAAAATTCAAAATATTTATTATGGCTTCAAAAAGCATACTCAATAAAAAATCACTCGATTTCCTAGAAAAATATTTAAATAACGCCTCGCCTACAGGTTACGAATGGGAAGGTCAAAAAATCTGGATGGATTACTTAAAACCCTATGCAGACGAATTTATTACAGACACTTACGGTTCTGCAGTGGCAGTTATTAATCCAGATGCTAAATACAAGGTGGTGATCGAAGGTCATGCCGATGAAATTTCATGGTATGTAAACTATATTTCCGATAATGGATTAATTTATGTCATTAGAAATGGAGGTAGTGATCATCAGATTGCTCCAAGTAAAGTTGTAAATATCCATACTAAAAACGGTATCGTTAAAGGTGTTTTTGGTTGGCCTGCAATTCATACCAGAAGTAAAGCCAAAGAGCAAGCGCCTAAACCAGACAACATCACCATTGATATCGGAGCAAAAGACAAAGAAGAAGTTGAAAAAATGGGAGTTCATGTCGGTTGTGTTATTACATATCCAGATGAATTTCATATTCTAAACAACGATAAATTTGTTTGTAGAGCTTTAGATAATAGAATGGGTGGTTTCATGATTGCAGAAGTCGCACGTTTATTAAAAGAAAACAAGAAAACGTTACCATTCGGTCTTTACATTACCAATTCCGTACAAGAAGAAATTGGTTTACGTGGAGCGGAAATGATTACGCAGACCATTAAGCCAAATGTAGCGATTGTTACAGATGTTACACACGATACAACTACACCAATGATTGAGCAAAAAACACAAGGCTATGCCGAAATTGGAAAAGGTCCGGTTGTTGCCTATGCACCTGCAGTACAACAAAAATTACGCGATTTAATTACAGATACAGCCGAAGAAAAGAATATCCCTTTTCAACGTGCAGCGTTATCTAGAGCTACTGGTACAGATACAGATGCCTTTGCCTATAGTAATGGTGGTGTCGCTTCTGCACTTATCTCTTTACCGTTACGTTATATGCATACTACGGTAGAAATGGTACATAGAGACGATGTTGAAAATGTCATTAAGTTAATTTATGAAACCTTACTTAAAATAGAAGACGGAGAAACGTTTAGTTATTTTAAATAACTTGCTAAGCTAAAATTGGCAAAATAATATTTTTAAAGACCTCAAAGATTTATAAAACCTCTGAGGTCTTCTTATTACTATGGATGAATTACTAGATATTGTTACAAAACAAGGAAAACCCACAGGGAAAACCGCTTTAAAATCGGAAGCGCATGCTAAAGGCTTGTACCACAACACCATTCATGTATGGTTGTACACTGCCAAAGGTGAAATTCTTTTACAACAACGCTCTCACAAAAAAATCATTTTCCCTTTACTCTGGGATGTTTCTGTTGCAGGACACATTGATGCTGGTGAAACTTTTATTGAGGCCGCTTTACGTGAAACTGAAGAAGAAATAGGATTAAAGCTTGACGGCAATAATTTAAAGCACATTGGTGTATTTCTTCATGAAACGTCTTATAACAATGGTAAAATTCAGGATAACGAATTTCATCAGGTTTATATATCAGAATTGAAAATTCCTTTAAATCAACTTACTATTCAAGAAGCAGAAGTTGAAGCTGTAAAATTGGTATCTTTTCAAAAATTTGAAGAACTATTAAAAAATAGCAAGGTCAATAACCATTTTGTGACTAGCAACTCTGATTATTATAAATTGATCATAGACACTATAAGAAAAGAACATCAATTATGAATCTACTTCTATTAGCCATTGCTCCTATCTGTGCCATACTCCTTTATATTTACATACAAGACAAATATGAGAAAGAACCTAGACGGTTATTAATTGTAAATTTTTTATTAGGTGCAATTTTAAGTATCTTCATTGTTTTAGTATTATATCTTTTTACAGGAAAATTTATTCCTCTTACTGATGAATTTAGTGTAATGCAACAATTTATTCAAGCTTTTGTTGTCGTAGCGTTGTCTGAAGAATTCAGTAAATACATTATAGTTAAATATTTTGCACAACCCAAAAAAGCCTTCAACGAACCTTACGATGGTATTATCTATGCCGTTATGGTATCTATGGGCTTTGCTTGTACTGAAAATATTATGTACGTTATTCAAGGTGGTTATGAAACGGCCATTCTAAGAGCGTTCACTGCGGTGCCGGCTCACGCTACCTTTGGCATATTAATGGGTTATTTTATGGGAAAAGCAAAGTTTTCTAAAAATCGCTTTTTACTCAATATGGCTGGCCTATTTTTAGCTGTACTGTTCCACGGAGCCTATGATTTCTTCCTGTTTATCAACTTTATTCCAGGTATTTCAATTGGTGCATTTGTCTCTTTAATTTTGGGTATTGTGTTGTCTCGAAAGGCCATAAAACGTCATCAAGAGGATTCATTCTTTAAATCTTTATAGAATTCATAAAATAAACCTTATAAATTTTATATTTTGCAGTTGATTTAAGGATTAAATAACAATCACGTAATAAACTCAATTTTATGTATAAAATAAAAGTGAACACTAACAGTACTTTCGAGGTTACGAAAGAAGGTTTAGAAACTCTAGATGTTGTAGAGACCTCTCACCATCATTATCATATTTTACAAGACAACACACCTATAAAAGCTGAAATTTTAGCGTCAGACTTTAATAAAAAACTTTATACTGTTAAAGTCAATAATCACACTTACTACGTTGATATTTACGATACTTTAGACCAACAAATTGAAGCTTTAGGTTTCGAAATTGGGGCTTCAAAACAAGTAAATGATATTAAAGCACCAATGCCTGGTTTAATCTTAGAGATTGCTATACAAGAAGGTATGGAGGTTAAAGAAAATGATACCATTCTAATTTTAGAAGCCATGAAAATGGAAAATGTACTAAAATCACCACGCGATGGTAAGATTAAATCTATTAAAGTAAATCAAGGAGAAACTGTGGATAAAAACGCCCTTTTAGTAGAGTTTGAATAGCTACACATGCATTTCAATTGTTCTAAAATTAACCATTAAGAACACTTTAAAAACTTCAATTAAAAATAAGTTCAAATTAAAAAGACATTCCGTTTTATTGGAACATTAATATGAAAAAAATACTAGTAGCAAATAGAGGAGAAATCGCCATTAGAGTGATGAGAACAGCCAAAAATATGGGTATTAAAACCGTAGCTGTATTTTCTGAAGCAGATCGTAACTCTCCTCATGTAAAATATGCAGACCAAGCCGTTTGTATTGGTCCTGCCCCTTCAAACGAATCGTATTTAAGAGGAGATAACATAATTGACGTTGCAAAATCACTAAACGTCGATGCAATTCATCCAGGTTATGGCTTTTTAAGTGAAAATGCTGATTTTGCAGAATTATGTGAAGCTAATTCCATAACGTTTATAGGACCTCGCTCTAAAGCCATAAAAGTGATGGGAAGTAAATTAGCTGCAAAAGAAACTGTTAAAGCATATAACATTCCAATGGTGCCTGGAACTGATGAAGCAATAACAGACATTGCTGAAGCTAAGACTATTGCTAAAGCGATTGGTTTTCCTATCTTAATTAAAGCCTCTGCTGGAGGTGGTGGCAAAGGAATGCGTGTTGTTGAAAATGAAGCCGAATTTGAATCGCAAATGGACAGAGCAATTAGTGAGGCGAAAAATGCATTCGGGGATGGTTCGGTATTTATTGAAAAGTATGTTGCTTCACCAAGACATATAGAAATCCAAGTGATGGCAGATATGCATGGACATGTTATTCATTTATTTGAGCGCGAATGCTCTGTACAACGTCGTCATCAAAAAGTAGTAGAAGAAGCTCCATCGGCTATCTTAACACCAGAACTGAGAGAGAAAATGGGACAAGCAGCTATTAATGTTGCTCGTTCTTGTGATTATATCGGAGCCGGAACAGTTGAATTCCTATTGGACGAAAATAAAAACTTCTACTTCTTAGAAATGAATACACGACTTCAAGTTGAGCATCCCGTTTCCGAATGGATTGCTGGTGTAGATTTGGTAGAATTACAAATAAAAGTTGCGCGAGGTGAACATCTAAATATAAATCAAGAGGATTTAAAAATTAATGGTCATGCGTTAGAACTTCGAGTTTACGCTGAAGACCCTATGAATGACTTTTTACCAAGCGTAGGAAATCTCGAAATTTATAAAATTCCAAAAGGTAAAAACATAAGAGTAGACAACGGTTTTGAAGAAGGCATGGATGTCCCTATTTACTACGACCCAATGCTTTCAAAATTAATTACTTATGGCAAAACACGTGAAGAAGCTATTGAACTTATGATTGAGGCTATTAACGATTATCATATTCAAGGTGTTGAAACCACCTTATCTTTTGGACGCTTTGTTTTTGAGCATGAAACGTTTAGAAGTGGTGACTTTGATACACATTTTGTTAAAAAATACTACTCCCCTAACCTCATTGAAACACAAAAGCAATCTGAAGCTGAAATAGCTGCTAAAATTGCTTTAAAACATTACTTAAAAGATCAAAAAAAATTACGCATACCTAATTAGTCTTTTAGAGACTAAAACAGCAAAACACAAAAGTTAGCAATTGGAGAGAAACACAATATATAATGGATTCTAAAATAAAAATACTCAACGATAAATTAGCCTTAGCTCAATTAGGAGGAGGACAAGCCAGAATAGATAAACAACACCAAAAGAAAAAACTCACCGCTAGAGAACGCATTATGTATCTTTTAGACGAAGGTTCTTTTGAAGAAATTGGTGCCTTAGTCACACATAGAACAAAAGATTTTGGCATGGAAAAGCAACAATTTTATGGTGATGGTGTAGTTACAGGCTACGGCACAGTAAATGGAAAATTAATATATGTTTTTGCTCAAGATTTTACAGTTTTTGGTGGTTCGCTTTCAGAAACTCATGCTGAAAAAATTTGTAAAATTATGGACATGGCAGTAAATGTTGGCGCACCTATTATTGGACTAAATGACTCTGGTGGCGCACGTATTCAAGAAGGTGTTCGCTCTCTCGGAGGTTATGCAGATATTTTTTACAGAAATGTGCAAGCTTCAGGTGTTATTCCACAAATCTCCGCAATAATGGGTCCTTGTGCTGGTGGAGCAGTATATTCTCCGGCAATGACAGATTTCACTCTCATGGTTCAAGATTCGAGTTATATGTTTGTTACTGGTCCTAATGTTGTAAAAACAGTGACTAACGAAGAAGTCACTAGTGAAGAATTAGGAGGAGCGAGTGTGCATTCTGCCAAATCTGGAGTCGCTCACAAGACGGCTACAAATGATGTAGAATGTTTAGAGGATATAAAAAAACTATTGAGCTATTTACCTCAAAGTAACAAGGAAAAAGCAGCCGATGTACCGTTTAAACTTAAAGATGAAGTCAGAGACGTTCTTTCATCTATTGTTCCAGAAAACCCTAATAAACCCTACGATATGCATACAATTATTGAGGGTATTATTGATGAAGACTCATTTTATGAAATTCACAAAGACTATGCTGAAAATATCATCGTCGGGTTTGCTCGTTTAGGAGGAAAAAGTATCGGTATTGTAGCTAATCAACCTATGTTTTTAGCTGGTGTATTAGATGTTGATAGTTCTAAAAAAGCAGCACGATTTGTACGTTTCTGTGATTGTTTTAACATTCCGTTATTAGTCCTAGAAGATGTTCCAGGATTTTTACCAGGCACAGATCAGGAATGGAATGGTATCATTGTTAACGGTGCCAAACTATTATATGCTTTTAGTGAAGCGACGGTTCCGAGAATTACAGTAATTACCAGAAAAGCCTATGGAGGAGCTTACGATGTAATGAATTCTAAACATATTGGTGCAGATATGAACTTTGCTTGGCCTAATGCCGAAATTGCAGTTATGGGAGCAAAAGGTGCTGCTGAAATTATCTTTAAACGTGAAATCTCTGCTGCAGAAGACAAAGAAAGTAAATGGAAAGAGAAAGAAGCAGAATATGCAAAGTTATTTGCCAATCCTTATAGCGCAGCTGAACGTGGATTTGTAGATGAAGTGATTCTACCTCAAAATACAAGACGAAAATTAATAAAAGCGTTTAGCATGTTAGAAAACAAAAGCGTTAAAAAACCAAATCGTAAACACGGAAATATTCCACTATAAAAAACATTTAATTAGACTTCACCTCTTCAACATAGGTGAAGTCTAATTTATCCCTATTTATCAATTAATCTTCGGTGATAATTTATCTGGCCCAAATGGTAAGATAAATGCGTATTTAAATGTACCAAGAAATATTCAGTTGTCATAACTTCGTTAAATACTTGAAGTTTGTAGGCGCTATGTAAGTCGGATGCTGTTAGACTTTCCAAAGTGTTTTCAATCACCACAATCGTATTTTTAATTTGAGCTATCAATTCTGACCTCGGAATGTCTTTAATAGAAAATTCTAAATCACGCTGTCTTATATATCCAGAGTTTCCTAAAATCGCACCTATAAAATGATTGAGATTACCTATGAGATGAACACATAAACATCCTGCAGAATTTGTTATAGTACCTTCTACTTTCCATAGGTTAGATTCCGCTTTATACATATTAATCTCTTCTATAATTTTATTAAGATCTCTTTGAAACAAAGCGATCAACGTATCTGTTAACATAATGGTAAATTATTAATATAAGTATTATTTATAACCAAAAATAGCTATTAATTCGCTTACATTTGCGCCATGCAAAATCAAAAAAGATCTCAACTAGAATTTGTAGTGCTAATGGCAGCTTTAATGTCAATTGTAGCACTATCTATAGATGCGGTTTTACCTGCATTACCAAAAATCGGCACCTATTTAAATAGTGTGAATGAGACTGAGAACCAAAAACTTATTACCACAATCTTTCTAGGTCTCGGTTTTGGTCAGCTTATTTTTGGGCCTTTGTCAGACAGTTTTGGACGTAAACCTATGGTATATATTGGTTTTGGTGTATTTATAATAGCCTCTATTATTTGTATCACCACTAGAAATTTTGAAATGATGCTATTTGGCCGTGTGCTTCAAGGCATTGGTTTATCTTCACCAAGAACTATGAGCACAGCAATTGTTAGAGATTCTTATAGTGGAGATCATATGGCTAAAATTTTATCTATTGTCACTATGACTTTTATTTTAGTTCCTGTAATCGCACCAATGTTAGGTCAGTTTCTATTATTGCATTTTGGTTGGCATTCTATTTTTACAGTTAACTTAGCGTTTGGATCATTAATTATATTATGGTTTTGGAAAAGGCAACCAGAAACCCTGCATGACAATTATAAAAAGTCGTTTCGTTTTTCCAACTTTAAATCCGGTGCCATTACTTTTTTCAGAATAAAATCAGCGGTTGTCTATACTTTACTTTCAGGACTCATTACGGGCTCATTTATGGTGTATTTAAGTACATCTCAACATATTTTTCAAGTTCAATATGCGTTGGGTGATTTGTTTCCTTACATTTTTGCAAGTTTAGCTGTCACTATTGGTTTATCAACGTTTTTAAACAGTGCTATTGTTATCCGATTTGGCATGTGGAATCTTGTAAATATTGCCCTAATCGTATTTGTGCTTAATGCTTTAGTTTACATTGTAACCTTCTGGTCAGGCGTCAATCCTCCAATAGGAGTTTTGGTTGCGTTTTTAATGCTTCAATTTGCAAGTGTAGCCTTCTTATTTGGAAATTATAGAGCGCTAGCCATGGAACCTATGGGACATATTGCTGGTATTGGTGCTGCACTAAATGGATTTATTTCAACGGTAATGGCTGTACCTATCGCTAACTTTATTGGTAGTTATATTACTACCTCAGTATTACCACTATTTATAGGTTTTTTTATTACTGGAATTATTGGTTTGGCATTATTCTATAGTGTAAAAAAACCAGTAAGAGCAAAAGCCTAATGCTTAAATTAGCGCTTTTACTCTTTCTAATTACTATAATACTTAGTGGTAATAATACCTATTTCAATATCACTTTTTGAGTTGTATGCTGTGTTTTATCATTTAATTCTACAACATATATACCTTCAGTTAATCCGCTCACATCAATAGCTTGAGATCTGTTAGAAGTTATCAAATATTTAGAAATTATAGCGCGCCCTTGTAAATCGTAAATCGTAGCCTTAGTCGTATTAACTAACTGACCTGCAATAACAATAGTTTTATCAGCTTCATTAGTGTACATCGTTAATGCATCTAAAGTATTTTCATTTGTAGATAATGTATTATTATTTAAACGTAAATAAAAACGACCAATACCATTTAAGTTTGAATTTGGTGTTAAGGTATAATCACCAGAATTTAATAATGTTGTGGTATTCGCAACCGTATCTTCTAAATACACATCTACAGTATTTGGTAAAGTAGATTGCGAGATGGTAAACGAAATTTGGTCTCCTTGATTGGCATTTACACCAAGTGGAATAGTGACATCACTTAAATTTGCAGTATTTAACGATTGAAGTGCAAAATTGACGTCCTCATTATTTTCGACTAACTGTGAATACAGTGCAAATTCAGGTGCTGTACCGAACACTTTAGCATCATATCCAGGATCTAAACCTAAACTAGAGTTATCATTAAAGTAGAAGTTTGTTCTGTAGTTACTAGAACCAACAAGGTCTAATTTAAGGTTATAGTTTATTGATGGTGATCTTCCTTCGATGTAATCATCAGAACCAATTAATGTTCTCATATCTGTAGTACTAGATGATCCATTATTAAAAACAACATTATCAGTAGCGTTTTTAGCGGCTACTAAAAACCCTTGACCAGGGGCAATGTTTAAAGTCTCCGTTGTAGCTGCATTAATAATTGTAAAATTACCAGTTGTCGCTTCACTTCCAGAATATGTACCACTGTTATAACCATAAATAGCAACAGCATCTTCATCTAAAACGGCCGCATTGGCTGTTAAAAATTCCGAAGCACTAAGATAACTTGGGTAAGGATTACCAACTAAATTCCATTGATTTCCACCAACAGGTCTACTAATTGTAGTACTCACATTATCCGTAACAACAGCTCCAGTAAAAGTTAATACTTGATCGCTAGTTACTGTTGCAGCTCTATAACCTTTCCCTGCTTCTAAAGCTGTCGAAGCAGTTATATCAAAATTTTCATAAGCTGTGTTCCCTGCAGTGTTATTATAAGGTCCAAAGCCATATACAGATCCATTACTTGCAAGTTTGGTTGCATTCGCAGGAGAACCTAGCGTTAAAAAGGTATCAAAAGTAAGTCCACTTAAGGGGGCAGCAATTAAATCATTACCATCACCTGTAGCTGTACCTACAATATTTACATGACGTTCGTAGTTAATGGCACCAGAAATAGAACCATTTAAAATTAAGCTAGAGTAACTATCTGATATAGATGTCAATGTCATAGCATCAGTAACTGTCAAAGTAACTCCTGTATCAATAGTTAAGCTTGCTCCCGCTTCTACTAATACTGATTTTATAGTTGCATTTGCACTAATAACTGCATCAGTTCCTGATTTTATAATCAATCCGTAACAAGTATCTGTGGCACTTGGAGCATCTGAAACTACTGAACCTTTGAAATAATTTGTGCCATCCCAAATGATATCAGAAATAAAACTCAGTGTAAAATAGTCTCCATCAGAAAAAGAAACACCCGATACACTGGCAGTATTTCCTAAAACTGTTAAATCATAAGCTGTTGGTGAAACAAAAGTATCTTGATTATCTACTAATAATTGTAAGCCTTGACAGCCTTCAGTAGCTGCACTAATATTTGATAGATCAAATTCAACTGTTACTGTACCTAAATCGCCCACTTTATTCACGCTCCACTTTGACGTTAATTCCTGCATATTGTTGGTTGAATTTAACATAAAATCATACGCCGGGTTTTTAGTCTCCTCTCCCCAAAATAAATACTCGCTATTATCCAAATCTGAAGCAGTACTTACACTTACAATTCCTGTTCCTCTTGACGCTATATGGCTAGTACCATCTGATGCTTGACCAATACCAGCTACATGGTGGTCATAATTAACATTACTAGTATCATCTTGTGTATAGAGATCCTTTAAAGCATCTAAAGTGGTCCCATATTTTGCAGATAAATAATTTTCAACAATCGTAGTTTCAGCTAAATTAAGAGAATTTGTATATAAAATAATCTCAGCAATGTCTCCTTTAAAACTTGTTGCTGATTGTTTCCCAATCCCAAAATCACTAAAGTTTTGTAAAGTTCCATCGTACACTAGTGTTTCAGAAACTGTTGCGTTTACATATTGGCTTATAGCCGTACCATTATAATCTTGCGTAATGACATAAGGAGTATTCCCAACTAAATCAATTCCATCAAATTTATCAAACGACCTTACTGTTCCATCAGATTGTATTCCTCTTCCCCATATACTTCCACTAGTTGCCCACATTCCAATTGTTTTATCCTCTATATCGTCAGAAAATGCAGTTCCAGTTGGTCCTGCTTGAATAATTCCTCTGGTATTACTATCATAAGATGTTGCTTGTAGTACTACAAATAATGTTATTTCACCATTATGTGCTAAACCAGTGGCTAGAATTCTATCATCAGATCCATCAAAATTTAAAGTTGAATACCCATTTATTGCATTTGTTTTTAACACAGGCCTATAGGCAAATGTATTTTGTAGGGCACTATTATCATTTCCGGAAACATCATTCCATTGTCTTATTTCAGAATTATTAGTTCCTAAAGTGACACCAGTATCTGTATAAGAATTATTCTCAGCTATTAGCCATATTTCATTATTAGAGGTGACTCCACCTGGACCTGTTTGAGAAAAACCGTAAGTTGATACTAATAAAAGAAGAACTGCGAAAATATTTGCTTTTGTATTCAAAATGTGAAGATGTTGATTATTTAATTCGTAATAGTACAAAAACCATCCTCTAAAAACAAATAAATCCGACAAAATGCATTTCTTGTAAGAAAAAACAACAAAATAAACGTTAGATATATTCTGTAATTATGTTACGCTTAGATACAACATGTTAGCCCAATAAACTTACTTGAGTTTGAACAAACAGTATACAAAGTAACTTATATGAAAAATTATATCGTCAACTAAAAAATTTCTAAACCACCTTTACCTTCTCTAATAACTTCAGGTGGATCTGTGGATAAGTCAATAATAGTCGAAGCTTCATTATCACCATAACCTCCATCAATAACTAAATCGACTAAATTATCCCATTTTTCTAGAATTAATTCAGGGTCTGTGGTATACTCCAAGACATCGTCGTCATCTCGTATAGAAGTTGAAACAATTGGGTTACCTAAAGCTTCAACTATAGCTAAGGCAATGGCGTTATCTGGCACACGTATGCCTACTGTTTTTCGTTTTTTAAATGGATTTGGTAAATTTTTAGAACCTGGTAAAACAAAGGTGTATGGTCCTGGTAAGGCACGTTTCAATATTTTAAACGTGGTGGTGTCAATTTGCTTTACGTAATCACTAAGGTTGCTTAAATCTCTACAAACAAATGAAAAATTAGACTTTTCTAGTTTAACACCTTTAATTTGTGCTATGCGTTCTAAGGCTTTTATATTAGTAATATCGCAACCTAATCCATATACAGTATCTGTTGGATAGATTACTAAACCACCATTTTTCAATACCTTAACTACTTTTTGAATTTCCCTTGGATTAGGGTTTTCTGGATATATTTTAATGAATTCTGCCATAATATGTATCTTTCAAATACCGTTATACAAAGTAACTATATTTTTTTCAATCTGAAACATCTATTGCTTATGCACCTCAATTGATTAAATATCGTGAATTTCTATAAGAGATCAGGCCATTTCATAACCTCTTTGATAATACGATAATATTTTATGACGGCTATGATTCTTTGGATCCAACTTTAAGAAGATAGCAATGCGCATATAATTTGATGTACACTATGCTATACTTGATTATACCTTATATCCAGATGAAGGTCATGGATAGGAAGGTTTCAATCAACTTGATATCACTCAAAAATCACAAATATTTATAAAAATATATCTTTAGTCTTGCTTAGTTCTTAAGATTTCTAATTTAGCAAAACGTAAAAGTAGATTTTTAGTATCACCATTCTGAAATTTAATTTCTGCTTTAGCATCGGCACCTGATCCTTCTAATTTAGTGACTTGACCACGACCAAAACGCTGATGGTTAACCGTATTTCCTACTGTTAATTTTGAATCGGTTACATTGGAATGCTCACTAGGCTTAGCGTTTGCTACTCGTTTTAACTTTTTGGGTGTACTAATTATAAATTTTTCAGGTTTCTTCATGGATTCTTTTTTCTGAAGTTTTGCTGTTTTAGGTTTTGCAAACCTAACTCTATTAGGTTCAATATCTCCAAATATAGTCGGATCTAACATTGGATTTTGTCGTTCTCTTAAAGGTGTTGTTATATTTACAAACTGATCATCTATTTCTTCAATAAAACGACTCGGTTCTGCGTCTATCAGTTTTCCCCAACGGTAACGGGAAAGTGTATATGTTAAATATGCTTGTTTTTCTGCTCTGGTTAAAGCGACGTAAAATAAGCGACGTTCTTCTTCGAGTTCGCTTCTGGTA
>Ga0193951_1000305_pt1 | contig 22979 bp, 22 predicted proteins | sample BB_2_MG_FD_140370 | JGI IMG/M metagenome (GOLD analysis project Ga0193951, IMG submission 140370) | Microbial mat bacterial communities from the Broadkill River, Lewes, Delaware, United States - BB_2_MG | ecosystem: Environmental > Aquatic > Freshwater > River > Microbial mats | place: USA...
CAGTTGTAACAGCAATACATGAACAATCAATAATTGAGTGAGTTACATGAATCCATTCTACTTCAAACTCCCCTATTTTGATAGGCATTCTTTTTTGAATAGCTCTAAAATAAGCTCTATGTTCTCTCATTTTATGTTCATCAAATTTTGAACCAATCATTTCTAATGGTAATGATGTTCCGTAAACTGGGAATTGCATTTCTTTAAATAAATAAGGCATAGCACCAATATGATCTTCATGTCCGTGAGTAATAATAATACCAACAATTTTGTCTTTGATTTCTCTAATATAAGTAAAATCAGGTATTAAAATATCAACTCCGTGCATATTTTCATCAGGGAAACTCATACCAACATCAACAATAATTGCTTGGTTCTCAGTTTCAATAACCATCATATTACCACCAATTTCACCTAATCCTCCAAGTGGAGTGATTTTAAGTTTAGCAGTAGTATTTAAATTTAATTTGTAGTGAGGGTTTAACCTATCTCTATGAATTTTTTCATTTATAAGATATGCTTTTTTTAAGTCACTCACCCAACCCTCTCCTTTTGTTTCAGCAGGAGCTTGAGCAGTTCTTGGTTTTGGTTTTCTTTTTTTGAACGGAGGTTTCTTATTTGTTTCAGCTGGTCCAGTAGTTGAGTCATTTTGTGTGTTTTCAACAACTTGCGTATTTTGTGGAGCTGATAAAGTTTGGTTAGTTTCTACAACACTTGGAGTGCTAACAACAGTTTCTTCTTTCTTAATTTCTTCCATTTTTTACCTTTGTATGCATTTGGCTATACAAAGATGAACTAACTTCATGAGGTCTAATATTATCATTAATTTCGAGTTCTTTATAAAGATTAGATATTAAATTTTTATCAACTATTGAAGAAAGATTTTTTGAAAGCTTCTTTCTAGGTTGCATGAAACAGGCCTTTAAAAAGTCCTTGAAGCTTTTATCAATAGTTTTATTCATATCTTTTCTAATATAAAGTATTGAAGACATTACTTTAGGTGGTGGATCAAAAGATTCAGGAGGTACATCAAAAAGTATCCTTGATTCTATTGATAAGCTTTCTGTAATAACTGATAAAGAAGAAAACTCTTTACTCTTCACTTTTGCAGTGAATTTTTGAGCTACTTCTTTTTGAACCATTACAATAATATGTTCACAAGCTTTATCTTCAAATGCTCTTAATATAATATTTGTTGCAATATAGTATGGTAAGTTTGCTATTAAATCATATTTACCATCGTGCAGCGACACTTGCTTATCCCAAGCTTCTAAAACATCAGTGTGGATCAGTTTTAGTTTGCCCTGCTCTATCTGTATTGCAAATTTAGACTTTAAGATACTGATTAAATCAGTATCAACTTCATAAGCAGTCATATCTTTGTACTTGACTAATTTTTCGGTCAAATCACCTAATCCAGGCCCAATTTCCACAACGTAGTTATTGTTGTTGGGCATCGATTGGATGATCTTATCCAAAATCGTCGTATCTTTTAAAAAGTTTTGTCCGTATTGTTTTTTTGCTTTTACTTTTTCCATTATTGCAAGGAGTATATCTGCTTTTAACTTACAATTAGATAAGATAATAATTAGTTATTATTAAGGATTTTATTTGAGTAGTTTTGCAAAGAGAATAATACCATGTTTAGATGTAGATAATGGAAGAGTAGTAAAAGGAATAAATTTCGTTGGACTTCGTGATGCAGGTGATCCAGTAGAAGTTGCTAAAAGATATAATGCTGAAGGTGCAGATGAAATAACTTTTTTAGATATAACAGCAAGTCATGAAAATAGAGGAACTATTGTTGATATTGTAAAAAAAGTTGCACAAGAAGTTTTTATACCATTAACAGTTGGTGGAGGAATTAGAAAATTAGAAGATATTTATGCCCTACTAAATGTTGGATGTGACAAAGTTTCAATTAACTCTTCAGCAGTTACTAATCCAGATTTAATAAATGAAAGTGCAAAAAGATTTGGGAGTCAATGTATTGTTACTGCAATTGATGTAAAAAAAGTTGCGGATGGTTCTTATCACGTTTTTGTAAAAGGTGGTAGAGAAGATACAGGGCTTGATGCAATAAAATGGGCACAAGAAGTTTATGATAGAGGTGCTGGTGAAATATTACTTACTTCTATGGATACAGATGGTGCTAAAACTGGATTTGAACTAAATATTACTGAGCAAATATCGAATCTAGTAGATATCCCTGTAATTGCAAGTGGTGGTGCTGGAACAATGGAGCATATGAAAGAAGCTTTTGAACATGGTGCTAGTGCAGCACTTGCAGCTTCAATTTTTCACTTTAAAGAGATTGATATTATGGACTTAAAAAGATATTTAAGAGCAAATAATATTCCCGTTAGAATATAAAAAGGATAAATTATGAATAGATTTTTTAAAATTAGTATGATATTTTTATTACCGGTTCTTGCATTTTCTTATGAAATAAATTTTAATAAAAGTTTTTCAAAAGTAGTAAATCCTGATTTATTGACTACGTTTGTAAATGTAAATGTTGAGAAAAAAGATGAAAATAAAGTTAACATTGATATTGAAAAATTTAATGATTTTTTAAAAACAAATGATTTGGTAGAACTTAAAAATGGTAGTTTTACTCTAAGTCCTAAATATAAATACTACAACAATAAGCAAGAGTTTGTAGGTTATATTGGAAGCTTAAGATATAGCATAGAATCAAAAGAAGCAAAAGCATTAAATGACTTTTTAGATAGATTGATTTCTATAAAAGATAGAATAAATTCTGATGATGTAAAATTAAATATTTCAAATGTTTCTTGGAAAATTAGTGATGAACTACAAAATAAAAATTTTGATGATTTAAGATTAGATGCAATTGTTTGGATTAATTCTTATGCAAATAATTTATCTCAAAAATTATCAAAAAAATGTGAAGTTTCAAAAATAAATATCAATAGTGTAAATAGAGGAAATATAATGTATGCAAGAAATGAAATGTCATTTTCTTCTATGGCAAAAACATCTGCTGATGTTACACCTATTAGTTCTGAACAAAATATTTCAATAGATCCTAACTTCACTTTGGAGTGTAAATGATAGTTTGCGCTGGAAGAAATGAGACTTTTAAGTTTGCACATCCTATTGGTGTTGGCTTAATTGAGTCTGCAATAAATCTTACAAAGTTGTGTTTATTTGATAAACCAGAGTACTTACTTTTTATTGGAAGTGCAGGTTCTTATGGTAATCATAATATTTTTGATATTGTAGAATCAAAAAGAGCTTCAAATATTGAACTTGGATTTTTGACACAAAGTGCATATACTCCATTGGATAATGTACTTGAATCTGATAATAATTTTGTAAAAAATGATACGATAGTTAATTCTTCAAATTATATATCTACAGATGAAAAGTTAACAAAAGAGTTCAATGACTACGGTGTTGGAATCGAAAATATGGAGTTTTTTTCTATTTTAAGCGTAGCAAAACAGTTTGAAATACCAGTTGCAGGAATATTTGTAGTTACAAACTATACAAATGAAAATGCCCATGAAGACTTTATGAAAAATCATAAAGAAGCAATGGAAAAACTAACAAAATATTTAATAGATAAAAATATAATAAAATAAAAAATTGGAAAAAATATAATGGCAAAAGAAGGATTACCATCTATATATGATTATACATTAGATGAGTTAAAAGGGTTACTAAAACCATCGTTTAGAGCAAAGCAGGTTTATAATTGGCTTTATAAAAAATATGCTAACTCTTATGATGATATGAAAAATATACCAAATGAATTAAAAGAAGATTTAAAAGCAAATTATCCTATTGATATTATGACTATTGTAAAAAAAGAGCAAAGTATTGATGGAAGTATTAAATATCTTTTTAAATTAAGAGATAATCATACAGTTGAAGCAGTTTTACTTTTAATGAAAGATAAAAAAAGAGATGAAGAAGGAAATATTGTACGAAGTGAAAAATACACAGTTTGTATCTCTTCTCAAGTAGGATGTAAAGTAGGGTGTACTTTTTGTTTAACTGCAAAAGGTGGATTTGTTAGAAATCTTACGGTTGGTGAATATATAGCACAAATCGTAAATATTAAAAGAGATAATGACATACCTGAAAATAAATCAGTAAATATAGTATATATGGGAATGGGTGAACCTCTTGATAACTTTGTGAATTTTACTAAAGCTGTAGAAATATTCTCAGATGAAGAGGGCTTATCAATTAATAAAAGAAGACAAACTGTATCAACTTCTGGAATTGCATCTAAAATAGAAAAATTAGGTGAAAAAGATTTAGGAATACAACTTGCTATTTCATTACATGCTGTTGATGATGAGTTAAGAAGTGAGTTGATTCCTATGAATAAGGCTTATAACATAGCAACGATTATTGATGCGGTTAAAAAATTTCCTGTTGACACTAGAAAAAAAGTTATGTTTGAATATTTGGTAATTAAGAATAAAAATGACAGTATTGATGCCGCTAAAAAATTAATTAAACTATTAAATGGTATAAATGCAAAAGTAAACTTGATATTCTTTAATCCGTATCCAGGAACAACTTATGAAAGACCTGAGGTAGAAGATATGCTAAAATTCAAAGATTATTTAAATGACAGAGGTCTTATTTGTACAATCAGAGAGTCAAAAGGAATTGATATCTCTGCTGCTTGTGGGCAGCTAAAGGAGAAAGAAGCAAATGGGAATTCTTGAAATATCACTAATAATATTTATAGCAGTTGTAGCAATTACAACAGGAATAGGGTTTTATATCGCAAATAAAAAAGAGGAGAAATAATTTATGGCAATTACAAGATTTGCACCAAGTCCAACAGGATATCTTCATATTGGGGGATTAAGAACATCTTTATATAGTTATTTATGGGCTAGAAAAACTGGTGGTGAATTTAAATTAAGAATTGAAGATACTGATACTGCAAGAAATAATGAAGAGGCAATGAAAGCAATTATTGAAGCATTTGATTGGGTTGGTTTAAATTATGATGGTGAAGTACTTTATCAATCAAAAAGAACAGATATTTATAAAGTTTATATTGATAAGTTGCTAGAAGAGGGAAAAGCTTATAAATGTTATATGAGTAGAGAAGAATTAGATGCCCTAAGAGCGGCTCAAGAAGCTGCTAAAGAAAATCCAAGATATGATGGAACTTGGAGACCAGAAGATGGAAAAGTTTTACCAGAAGTTCCTGCTGGAGTTGAGCCAGTTATTAGAATCAAAGCTCCGCTTACTGGAACTATTGAGTTTGATGATGGTGTGAAAGGTTTATTAAAATTTGATGCAAACCAAGTGGATGATTATGTAATTGCAAGATCTAATGGAATGCCTACATACAACTTTGTTGTAGCAGTTGATGATGCATTAATGGGAATGACAGATGTAATAAGAGGTGATGATCACGTATCTAATACTCCAAAACAAATTGTAATTTATAATGCGTTAGGATTTGAAGTACCTAAATTTTATCATGTTCCTATGATTAATAATCCATCAGGTAAAAAATTATCTAAAAGAGATGGAGCAATGGATGTTATGGATTATAAAAAACAAGGTTTTTTACCAGAAGCTCTATTAAACTTCCTAATAAGATTAGGATGGTCAAATGGTGATCAAGAGATATTTTCTATGGAAGAGATGCTAGAGTTATTTGATCCATCAAGAATTAATAAATCAGCATCTGCTTATAATCAAGATAAATTATTATGGCTAAATAGTGAATATATAAAAGCTGTTTCAAATGATAGATTAATTGAAGAATTAAAATTCTTTGATATGGATTTATCTAATCATGCTAAAAGAACAGAACTTTTAGATTTATCAAAACAACGTGCTCAAACATTAGTAGAATTAAAACAATCAGTTAATTCTATACTTGAAGTACCAACATCTTATGAAGAAAAAGGTGTAAAAAAGTTTGTTAAAGAGGACACTATTTCTTTCTTAGAAAAATATTTAGAATTACTAGAAAAAAATAAAGATGATTTATATAATGTGGATAATGTTGAGTCAATTACAAAGCCATTTATTGAAGAAAATGGTCTAAAATTCCCACAATTATTTCAACCAATTAGAATTGCTCTAACAGGTGGAACACAGGCTCCTTCTGTTTATGATATTGTTGCAATCCTTGGATTTGATGAGGTTTCTTCACGTCTTAACGAGGCAATAAAAAGAAATTTTCAAAATACTTGATTATTTAAAAATAATCAGGCATAATAATCGTACATTTACAAAGGATAGAATAGATGAATATTTACGTAGGGAATTTATCATACAGAATGGGTGATAAAGAGTTAGAAGAAGTTTTCTCAAAATTCGGTGCAGTTAAAAGTGCTAAAGTAATTATGGATAGAGAAACAGGAAGATCTAAAGGTTTTGGATTTATTGAAATGGAAGACTCATCAGCTGGTGCTGAGGCAATCGAAGCTTTAAATGGTAATGATTGTGAAGGTAGAACTTTAAGAGTTAACGAAGCAAAACCAAGAGAAGAAAGACCTAGAAGACAATTCTAGTTAAGTCTAAGTAGTGATTACGAAGAGTAATACACTACTTTCTTAAAATTTATTATTCGAACTAATTTTTTAGTTCAAATCTAGCCAATTCGGCTAATCTTAAGTAAACATTTTATTTTTATGATATAATTTTTTATGAAAATATTACTATTAGAAGATGATTTAATTCTCAATGAAATAATCGAAGAACATCTATTATCCAAAAACTACCAAGTATCTTGTGCTTTTGATTTTAATCAAGCACAAGAGCTTTTATACTCCCAGAAATATGACTTATTGTTACTTGATGTTAATATCCCAGGAAATACAGGCTTTGAGCTTTTAAAGCAATTACGAAAAAATGATATAAAGACTCCTGCAATTTTTATAACTTCACTTAATATGGCTGATGATATTGAAAAAGGCTTTCAAAGTGGTTGTGATGATTACATAAAGAAACCTTTTGAGTTAAAAGAGTTAGATGTAAGAATAAACAATATAAAAAGACTTTTTAATATATCTCCAAATAGTATGATAAATCTAGGCATTAACTTATCTTTAGATAGTAATAATTTAGTAATAAATAAAGATGATAAAGAAATTCATATAGCAAAAAAAGAGTGTGATGTTTTACTTTATTTAATAAATAATTCTTCTAAAACAGTAAGTATAGAGGAATTATCTTCAAATATTTGGAGTTATGAAGACTCGCCCAATGCCTCAACAATTAGAACTTATATTAAAAATCTTAGGAAAGTTTTAGGTGAAGATAAAATTATTAATGTAAGAGGAGTTGGTTATCGATTTAACAGCTAGTGAAAAAAGTACTTTTTTTAGGTTCCTTTTTTTATATTTAGGTTCATCTTTTATTTTGATGATAATTGTTGCATTTTTATATTTTCAAAATGAGAAGACTCTATATTTTGATTTAATAAAATCAAATATGCAAAATACTACATCAAAAATTTCAAATCAAATTATATTTTCTCATATGAGAGGATTGAATTTTAATAAAGAAGAATATCTAAATTCAAAGGAATATAAAATTGCTTTTTATGATGAAAATAAAAAAAAGATATTTGGAAATATCGATGAAAAAATAGATTTTTCAAAAAAACTTATTTTAAATGAAGATTTTATTATCTTAATAGATAACTCTACAGTTGGGCATTTGGGTATTGAGTATATAGTTTTAAAAGATGGCAGTTTATCAAATAAAGTAGAAGATTTAAAACTTACTATTGTTTTGTTATTTATACTTTTTTATTCTCTAATTTCTATAATTGGTATCTATTTAGCAAAACTTTTTTTAAAACCTATAAAAGATGAGAGAGAAAAACTAAATAATTTTATAAAAGATACAACACATGAATTAAATACGCCAATCAGTGCAATTATGATGTCAAGTGAAAATGAAAATTTAAGTTCAAAACAAATTGAAAGAATCAGACTTAGTGCAAATAGAATATCAGAAATATATAAAGATTTAACATATACTTTTTTGGAAAATAGCAGTAATAAAAAGAAAAGTGAGTTATTAAATTTAAAAATACTTATAGAAGAACAAATGGCTTATTTTGATGTTTTATGTACAAAAAAAAGAATAAAACTTGAAAAAAATTTAGAGGATTTTGAATATAAAATAGTAAAAGATGATTTTATTAGGTTGTTTAACAATCTTTTTTCGAATGCCATTAAATACAACAAAGTAGGTGGAAATATAAATATTTCACTAAAAGATGGGACATTTATAATAGGTGATAGTGGAATTGGAATAGCCAAAAATAAAATAAAAGATATTTATACAAGATATTTTAGAGCTACAAAAGAGCAGGGTGGTTTTGGGCTTGGATTGAATATTGTAAATCAAATTTGCAAATCTTATGATATAAAAATTGATGTAAATTCACAAGAAAATCAAGGAACAACATTTATCCTCACTTTTAAGTAATCTCTCCACACTTTCTGCACACAATACTTGATAAAATTCTTCATATAAAATATTACTAGGAGTAAATAAATGAAGAATTTAGTAAAAGCTTTTTTAGCACTTATGATAACAGTAGGGTTTTTAAATGCTCAGCCAATTGAGCAAAATGGAAATAAAAATGGTTATGATGTTAAATTAACATCAGAAAAATCTTTAATAGTTGGAAACAATGATTTTATAATAGAACTATCAAAAGATGGTATGGCTATAACAGATGCAAAGGTAAAATTAAAAGTATTTATGCCAGAAATGCCAGGAATGCCTTATATGGAATTTACTGATAAAGCAAAACTAGTTGATGGAAAATATAAATTAATGATTAACTTTTCAATGGCTGGAACTTGGCAATATCAACTAAAATTTAAAACTGCAGATAATGAAGTTCATACTCTTAGAGGAAGCGTGAACTTATAATGTTTAAAAAATTATTATTAAGCTCACTTTTTACAATAACATTTTTATATGCTACAAGTGTAGATGAAATCGTAATTAACACGCTTAATAATAATTACGATTTAAAAAGTTTGGAAAAATCAATCAATCTTGCAAATGAACAAATAAAAATATCTAAAAATTGGCAAAACCCTGTTTTATCTTTTGGTGTAAATGATATTTGGTTTAATGACACATTTTCAAGAGATAAAGAGGCTATGCAAGCGCAATTTATAGGATTTTCTCAAGTGATTCCTTTAGGGAATAAACTTGATATTAAGAAAGAGATTGCTCAAAAAGATAAAAAAATAGAAATTTTAAACTTAGAAGACGCAAAGTTAAAACTTCAATCAAAAATATATGAGTTATCATATAATATTTTAGTATTGGAAAAAAAAGAAAAACTATTAGATTCCTATGAGTTAAATATACAAAAACTAGAAAAATTATATGTAGCACTATCAAAATATGGCAAAATAAAACATAATGAGATTTTAAATACAAAGGTTTCTTTTGAGTCATTACAGTTAGAGAAACAAAGTTTACGAAATATGATAGAAAATTTGTATTTAAAATTAGAACAAGTTTCATACACAAAAATTAACAATATTGATGCTTCATTAGATATGAATGAAACTAAACTTGAATTTGATATAAAAAATCATCCAAAAATATTAATGCAAATTGAATTATCAAGTAAATATATAGATATATCAAAATTTGAAAATGAAAATAAAATACCAGATGTAAAAGTAAATGTTGCATATTTTCAAAGAGATGATAGATTTAATGATTATGCAAATGTATCACTTTCAATTCCTTTACCTATATACAAAACAGAAGAAGTAAATTCTTTAAAAGCAAAAATACAAGCAAATAAAATCAATAATGATATTAGTAATTTAAAACAAAATTTTAATACTGAAGTTGCAATTTTACAAAATGATATGAATACTTCATATAAAAACTACAACCTAATTTTAAATAAAATATTGCCTCTAAAACAAACTGTACAAAAATATCTTGAAGCATATAATAGTTTTGATCAAGTAAAACCACAAGAGAGTATTAAAAATTTAAATGAACTAATAACTTATGAATTAAAAGCTTTAGATGAACTACAAAACTATTTTATAGCAAAATCAAAAGCAATATACTTTACAAAAAAGGCTGTAAAATGAAATTAAAAACTATGTTAGCTATTATTTTTTTAACAACAATATTTCTATCATCACTAAATGCACAAATTATAGAAGCAAAACAATTATTTAATAAAAAAACAACAAAAGTAAAAGAGGAAAAATTCTCTTTTTCGAAAGAATTTTATGGAAATACTACTTTAGATGAATCACTAGTTGTAGATATAGTAAGTAGATTTGATGGATTTGTTACAAATTTAAATGCAAATAAAACATATATGGATGTAAAAAAAAACCAAGCACTTTTTTCTATATATTCAGATGATATTTTATCAATTCAAAATGAGATGCAAATAGCTAAAAACTTTAATAAAAATATCTATAATAGTTCACTTATGAAATTAAAAGCCTTAGATATAAATAAAAATGAAATAGAAAAAATAAAAAAAGGTCAAATATCTTCAAATGGAGTTTTGGTAACATCCCCTGTAAATGGAATAGTTTTAAAGAAAAATATAAATAATTCAAGTGCCGTAAAAAAAGGAACACTTCTTTTACAAATAGCAAATCTAGAAAAACTTTGGTTTATAGCTTCTATTTATCAAGCTGATTTATCTTTTATAAAAAAAGATATGGAAGCTTTAGTTTTTATAGATGGAGTGAAACAGCCAATTAAATCAAAGCTTGATTATATTTACCCAACAGTTGATTCTAAAACAAAAACTGTGGATGTGAGATTTATAATAGAAAATAAAGAGATGAAACATTATTCAAATATGTTTGGAAAAGTAAAAATAAAAGAAGAGGCTAAATCAATTTTAACTTTACCTAAAACTTCAGTTCTTACAAAAGGAAATAAATATTATGTATTTAAACCAATATCAAAAGATGAATTTGAGCCTATAAAAATAGAGGCAAAAAGAATTGCTTCAAATAAATATGAAATTCTTGATGGTTTAAAAGCAGGGGAAGAAGTTATAAATAATGCTTTATTTTTACTAGATTCAGATGCGATTACAAATGCATTATATGAATCTGATGATGAAGATTGGTAAAATATTATGGTAGAAAGTATAATCTCATATAGTATCAGAAATAAATTTTTAGTACTTTTTTCAGTAATCATTCTAACATTTGCTTCAATTTGGGCTATTAAAAATACAAGCTTAGATGCACTTCCTGATTTATCACCACCTCAAGTGATTGTTCAAGTTAAATGGGCAGGACAGAGTCCTAAAACAATAGAAGAGCAAATATCATATCCTCTTATTTCAAATTTAATGTCTTTACCAAATATTGATACTGTAAGAGCTATGAGTTCTTTTCAAAATGCATTAATATATGTGATTTTTAAAGATGGAACAGACCTCTATGATTCTAGAAATAGAATTTTAGAGCAGTTATCGCAATTTCAAGGAGATTTGCCCTCTGGTGCAACTGTTGCAATTGGTCCTGATGCAACTGGTGTTGGATGGGCTTATGAGTATGCTTTAAAATCAAAAACTAAAAGTTTAGATGAGCTTAGAAGTTTACAAGACTACTATTATAAATATGCGCTTTTAGGAGTAGATGGGGTTAGTGAAATAGCTTCTATTGGTGGTTATATAAAAAATTATGAAATTACTTTAAATCAAGATAAATTAGTCCAGTATGATATTAGTATTAATGAAGTAAAAAAGGCGCTTATAAATAATAATGATGAAAAAGGTGGAAGAATCATTTTAGAAAATGGTTTTGAACATATGATTCAAGCAAAAGGTTACCTAAAAAATGTAAATGATATTGAAAATATAACAGTTAAAACTCTGAATTCTATTCCTTTAAAAATTAAAGATATTGCTGAGGTAAATATTACATCATCAAATAGAAGAGGAATGGCTGATTTAAATGGACAAGGAGATACTGTTGGTGGTATTGTAGTTGTTAGATTTGGAGAAAATCCTTATTCTGTTATAAAAGCTGTAAAAGAAAAAATCAAAACATTAAAAATTGATGATGTTGAAGTTGTAGAGACTTATGATAGAAGTTCACTAATTGATAAAGCTATTTATACTTTAAATCACACATTAATAGAAGAGTCAATAATTGTAATGATAATTACTGGATTATTTTTATTTCATTTTAGAAGTGCATTGATTATAATCATCACTTTACCCCTAACTGTTTTAATTACTTTTTTACTTATGAAAGTTTTTGGAATGGGCTCAAATATTATGAGTTTAGGTGGAATTGCAATTGCAATTGGAGCTATGGTAGATGCAACTATTGTAATGGTAGAAAATGCCCATAAATATCTTCAAGGAAAAGAGAATATTTCAAATAAAGAGAGAATTGAGATAATCATAAAATCAGCAAAACAAGTAGGACGACCAATATTTTTTGCATTAATTTTAGTGGTGGTTTCTTTTTTACCAATTTTTGCACTTACTGGACAAGAAGGAAGACTTTTTGGCCCACTAGCTTTTACTAAATCATTTGCAATGATTAGTGGAGCAATACTTTCTATTACTATTGTTCCTATATTGATGGTCTTTTTTATAAGAGGTAAAATACTTGCAGAAGATAAAAATATATTAAATAAATTTTTTATAAAACTATATTCTCCTCTTTTAAAACTATCTTTAAAATTTAGATATTTAATTGTTTTAGTTTTTTTAGGAACTTTAGTTTTATCATATCCAGTTTACAAAAAGTTAAATTGGGAATTTATGCCAATGATGAATGAACAGACTTTTATGTATATGCCTGTAACCCCTTATGGAATAGGGATAGATTTAGCTAAAGAGTTAACATATAAAACAGATATGGTTTTAAAATCATTTCCAGAAGTACAAACAGTATTTGGAAAAGCAGGTCGAGCAGATACTGCAACAGATCCAGCACCATTAGCCATGATAGAAACAATAGTTACCTTTAAACCAGAAGAAGAGTGGCGAGAGGGAATGACATACAAAAAGCTTATGGAAGAGATGGATAAGAAACTTCAAATAGCTGGACTTATTAATTCTTGGACATATCCTATTCGAGGAAGAATTGATATGCTTTTAACGGGTATACGAACACCACTTGGAATAAAATTATATGGAAACGATCATATACAACTTGAAAAAACAGCAGGTTTAATAGAGCAAAAACTAAAAAAATTTGATAAGACTCTTTCTGTTTCAACAGATAAAATAAATTCAGGATACTATTTAAATATAAATGTAGATGAAGAGATGATCTCAAGATATGGAATTAGTAAAAATGATGTTTTATCAACTATATCTTTAGGAGTTGCAGGAGAAAAGATATCTACATACATAGATGGATTAGAAAGATATCCTATTAGTTTAAGATTTGAAACAACTCAAAGGGAAGATATTATAAGTTTAGAAAATTTACAAATAAAAACAAAACTTGGATTTCAAGCTTTAAAAATGTTTGCAAATTTAAAATATGAAGAAGGTCCTTCTGTTATAAAATCAGAAAAAGCTTTAAATGTAAATTTTATATATATAACACCAAAAAGTGAAATTTCAGCAAAACAATATAAAGATGAAGCAAAGGAGGTTTTAAAAGATATAAAGCTTCCTGAAGGTTTTTATTATGAGTGGGCAGGGCAGAGTGAATATTTAGAATCAGCGATGCAAAGATTAATTTACATTATTCCTTTAACATTTGTAATTATATTTATCTTGATATTTTTTGCACTAAGAAATATAACATACACAATGATAATATTTTTTACACTTCCTTTTGCATTAACAGGTGGAATATTTTATTTAGAGTATTTAAATTTTAATATTTCTATTGCAGTAATAGTGGGATTTTTAGCTCTTCTTGGCGTCGCAGCAGAAACCTCTATTGTTATGATAGTATATTTGAACGAAGCAATGTTAGAGTTAAAAAATAAATGTATTGAATCTGAAAAAACACATATTTTTAATGCAATATATAAAGGTGCAGTGTTAAGACTTAGACCTAAGCTTATGACATTGTTTGCAATTTTAGGAGGACTTATTCCTATTATGTACATAGATGGTGTAGGAAGTGAAGTAATGCAACGTATTGCAGCTCCTATGATTGGAGGTATGGTGTCTTCAGCATTTTTAACATTGATTATTATTCCTTCAATATTTTATATATTAGCTATAAAACAAAAAGGAAAAATGGTTGATTATGACTTAAATCATTAATCTAAACATTAACTACACAAAAAAAGATTAAAATTCCTTAATCTTTTAATAACAATTCAAAGGAGAGATAATGAAAGTTTTTACAAAATTATTTGTAGCAGGTGTTTTAACATTAGGTTTGGCAAATGCTAGTGAATATGTTTTAGATGATTCTCATACAAATGTTGGTTTTTCTGTAAAACATTTAATGATAACAAACGTAAAAGGTGAATTCAAAACTTATGAGGCAGATATAGATTTTGATGCAAAAACAAAAACATTTAATAAATTTTCAGCTTCAATAGATACAGCTTCTATTGATACTGGAATTGAAAAAAGAGATGCTCACTTAAAAAGTGATGACTTCTTTTTATCAGAAAAATTTCCGAAAATGACTTTTGTGATGAAATCATATAAAGCTGATGGTGATGAAGGAAAAATGGTTGGCGAGTTAACTATTAGAGGTATTACTAAACCAGTAACTTTGGATGTTGAAGATATAGGAACCGTAAAAGATTTTAAAAATGAAAACCGAGTTGGATTTACATTAAAAGGTAAAATCAATAGAATGGATTATGATTTAAAATGGAATAAGGCTTTAGAGTTTGGTGGCGTTGCAGTTGGCGAAGATGTTAAAATAATCGTTGATGTTGAAGCCGTAGAAATGTAATCATAGTAATATTACTATAAAAAAATTTAAAATAAAAAAAGGATATAAAATGAATAACAAAATGAAATTAGCAGGATTAATGTTAGGAGCAGCTCTTACAACTTCAGTTGCATACGCTGGAAATGGTTCTTGTGGAGCTGGTAAATGTGGTGGAGAAGCTAAAAAAGAGATGAAAGATGCAAAAGGTTCTTGTGGAGCTGGAAAGTGCGGTGGTGAAATGAAAAAAGAAATGAAAGAGATGAAAGACGCAAAAGGTTCTTGTGGAGCTGGTAAATGTGGTTCTGATATGAAAAAAGAGAAAAAAGCTGCAGGTTCTTGCGGTGCTGGTAAATGCGGAAGTAACTAATATTTAAATATTAGGAATAAAATAGATGATAAACTTAAATGGGTGTGGATTAGGTCTTAGAAGTGATTTTTTATTGGATTTAAAAGACAATAAATTTCAACCAGATTTTTGGGAAGTAACTCCTGAAAACTGGATGCATATGCCAAAAATTTTTGAAAAAGCTTTTGAAGAAGCAGTTTTCTCAAGACCTACTATTGCCCATGGTTTATCCCTTTCAATTGGTTCTGCTGATAAACTAAATAAAAAATTTGTTAAACAAATAAAAACTTTTTTAGATAGATACAATATAGAATACTATTCTGAACATCTTTCTTTTTCCTCTTTAGATAGTAATCAAACATATGAATTATTACCTTTGCCTATGACAAAAAAAATGGTAAATATAATTAGTGATAGAGTAAAAGAGGTTGAGGATATTATTCAAAGAAATTTAATTCTTGAAAATGCCACATATTATTTAGTACCATATTCAGAAATGAGTGAGTCTGATTTTATAAATGAAGTTCTAGAGAAATCAGGTGCAAAAATGCTTCTAGATGTGAATAATGTATTTGTAAATGCATCTAATCACTCTTTTAAATCAAGAAAATTTATAGATGAAATTGATAAATCAAAGGTTGCTTATATGCATATTGCAGGGCATTATAGTGATGATGAATTCAATATGAAGATAGATTCTCACGGTATGCCTATTTGTTCTGGAGTTTGGAAGCTGTTAGATTATACATTAAAACAGATTGATGCACCTGTTATGATTGAGAGGGATAGTAATATCCCTCCTTTAAATGAATTAGAACTTGAATATAATCAAATGAAAGAAATAGTTCAAAGAGTTAGAAATGGAAAATAAATCATTAGAGAGGGAAGTACAAGAAAGATTTTTAGAAATAATTAAAAATCAAAAAGAGAATAAATCAACGAACGCTTTTAGAGTCTATCAAAAACTTGTTTTTTATAGATATGAAGAGATAGTTAAAAGTACTTTTGTCCAATTTCTTAATCATATTTCAGAAAATGAGTTAGAAAAAACAATTTATGAATTTTTAAAAAATCCGCCAAAAACTGAGTTTGTTTGGAAAATTGCTAATGATTATAGAAAGTTTGCAAAAAAACAAAAATTCTTTCATAATAGAAAGTATTTATATGAGCTTTTATACTTTGATTGGATTGAAGTCGAAATATATATGAAAGAGTATAATTTAGAAGAGATAGACGAGTTTTCCTGGGCAAATACTTATACCTTATCTCCAAGTGCAAGAATTAAAAACTTTGATTTTGACATTATAAATGGTAATCCTGAAGAAAAAAGAGAAAATTATTTAATCATATATTATGATTTTAATAGTGATGAGGTTTTATTTAGAGAGATAAATCAATTTATTTATGTGTTAATTTCAAAATTAGAAGAGGGTACTTTAGAAGAAGTTTTAAAACAACTTTGTATTGAAAATGAAATTGATTTAGAAGAAGCAAAAGAGATTTTACAAGAGCCTTTAAAAGAATTGATCTTAAATAGGGCTCTTAGCTAAAATTAAAATGTTTTGTTACAAACTTTTTTTAGTAGAGAATTTGTGTAGAAATAAGCAAATATAGCTGCACTATAAATCATAAATAAAATCCCAAACCATAAATAAATAAAATCAAGTTCAAAATATTTTACTATTACATACGCAATTATAAGTTTTGCAACTATTTGTCTATAAAGAGCAATATATAAAATCATCTTAGGTTGTTTTATCCCTTGAAGTGTTGAAACACAAATAAATAAAGCAACATAAGCATAGAAAATCCAAATCTCAACTAAAAGATAATCAACTCCAAAATTCACAACTGTTTCATTTGAATCAAATAGAGAAATGATAAATCTTCCTAAAACTGTAAGTATAATTATCCCTACAGTAGAAATTACAAATCCATATTTTAATGATGTTTTTAAAATTTCGATTACCCTATCATATTTTTTAGCCCCAAAGTTATTGGATACTAGGGTTAATACAGCTGTATTAAGACCAAGTGCTGGTAAAAGCATAAGTTGCTCTACTCTATAACCAATTCCATATCCTGCAACTGCTTGCATACCATAGTGAGATACAAAATATGTAAGAATAAGTGAACCAAAAGCCATAGTTAACATACTTAAACTAATAGGTAACCCTTGATTTAAAAATAGTTTATAAACTCTTAAATTTGGAAGAAAGTATTCAACTTTCTCAAAATGAATAATTTTAGTTTGCAATACTTTATAAAACATATAAAACATATTTATAACTTGTATTAAAACCGTAGCAATTGCAATTCCTTTTATTCCCATTGCAGGTATAAATAAGAATCCATAAATAAATAAAGGATTTAAAGCTAGATTAGCAAAGAATCCAAATATAAGAGTATTTCTATACGTTTTTGTATCCCCTTGTGCAACTAAAATTGAGTTTAGAGAAAAATTAAACATAAAGAAAACTGTACCAAATAAAATAGGATTTATATAATCAATAGAAGTTTGTAGGTACTCATCACTTGCCCCAAGTAATACAAATAGAGCAGGTGAAGCAAAATATCCAATAACACTTAAAAATATACCAACAATAGGTACAAAAAGCAACCCTTTATGTGCATAAATAGAAGCTAACTTATATCTTTTTTTACCAAAGGCATTTCCCAGTAGTGCAGTAATTGCAGAGGACAGACCATATCCAAAGCCAATAATTAAAAAGAAAATCATAAATGATAATGACAAAGCTGCAATTGCTTGTGTTGAAATAAGACCTGCATAAAATGTATCAACTACATTATACATAGTATTAAAAAACATTCCAACACTTGCTGGAATTGCTAATTGTTTAATTAGTGAGGGGATTTCCTCGGTTGTGAGTTTTTGTGATTTATTTTTCAAATTATTATCAAATAGAGGATTATTCCTCTATTCTTATCATGGCAGGTTTACTAACTACCACTCCTGAGTTTTCTAATTCAGATATTGCTTTTAAAATATCTTTTTCCATAGATGTATGTGTTGTTAAAAGTAAATTCGCATTTTTATTTTTTAGTGGTTTTTGCATCATTGCTTCAATTGAAATTGAATTATCACCTAAAATAGTAGCAATTTTTGCTAAAGTACCTGATTTATCTGCAACTTCAAGTCTTAAATAATATTTTGTTTGAATATTATCTTTTGACATAAGAGAAATAGAACCACCTGGTTGTTTTTCAAAACCAAGCATTGGTGAACCTTTCCCTTTTCTTGCAATATCAATGATATTAGCTACAACTGCAGATGCAGTGGCATCTCCACCTGCTCCTGCTCCATAGAACATAGTCTCACCAACTTTATCTCCAAATACAGAGATACCATTCATTACTCCATCAACTTTTGCAATCATTTTATCTTCAGGAATTAAAACAGGATGAACTCTTAATTCAATTTCATTTCCTACTTTTTTTGCTATTCCAAGAAGTTTAATAGAGTATTCAAACTCTTTTGCAAAAAGAATATCTTCTTTAGAAATATTTTCAATACCTTCAATTAATATATCTTCTGGTTTTGCATCAATTCCATAAGCAATAGAACCTAAGATTAATAGTTTATGTGCAGCATCAAATCCACCAACATCAAATGTTGGATCAGCTTCTGCATAACCTAATTCTTGTGACTCTTTTAAAATAGAATCATAGTCAATTCCATCATGAATCATTCTTGTTAACATATAATTACAAGTTCCATTCATGATACCTTGAATAGATAAGATATTATTTGCACTTAAACCATCTCTTAATGCATTAATAATTGGAATACCACCTGCAACTGCTGCTTCAAATTCAAATGGAATATCTCCAGCTAATTCTTGTAATTCATATCTATGATAAGCTAAAAGAGCTTTATTGGCTGTAACCACAGCTTTCCCTTTTGATAAAGCTTTTCTAACTATTTCATTTGGTTTATCAATTCCACCCATTAACTCAACAATAATATCAATAGAGTCATCTTCTAGGACATCATCAATATTATCACTTAGTTTAATTGATACATTTCTATTTTTACCTAAGTTTGAAACTACGCCAAGTACAGGTTCAATTTCAATTCCAGCTCGTGCTGTTATAATATTTTTATTATCTCTTAAAATATTAGCAACACTTGCTCCTACTGTACCTACACCAATAATTCCTACTTTTAACATCTATATTCCTATTTTTCTAAACTTTTTAAATATTTTTTTATATTTTTTGCTGCTTGTCTAATTCTTTTTTCATTTTCAATTAAAGCAATTCTTACATACTGGTCTCCATAGTTACCAAATCCAATTCCTGGACTCACTGCAACTTGTGCTTGTGTTAATAATTGTTTTGAAAATTCCATACTTCCAAGATGTTGTGCAACTTTTGGAATTTTTGCCCAAATAAACATTGAAGCATTAGGTTTATTCATTTCCCAGCCAGCTTCTTTAAATGCTTCAATCATTACATCTCTTCTATATTTATATTTTGCAATATGTTCATCTACGCAGTCTTGAGGACCATCTAGTGCTACAGTTGCTGCGATTTGAATTGGTGTAAACATACCATAATCAAGCCAAGATTTAATTCTTTTTAAAGCCCCAACTAATTTTTCATTACCAACAATGAACCCAACTCTCCATCCTGCCATATTATATGATTTAGATAAAGTAAATGATTCAACTGCAACATCAAGTGCACCCTCTGCTTGAAAAATAGAAGGTGTTGTATATCCATCAAAAGTGATATCAGCATAAGCAATATCAGAAATAATATAAAATCTTTCTCTTTTTGCCATATCAACTATTCTTTGATAAAACTCTGGTGTTACTGTAGCACATGAAGGGTTATGTGGGAAGTTAACAACTACAAATTTTACTTTTGGAATTGATTCATCAATTGTTTTTTGTAATCTTTCAAAGAATAAATCTTCATCAACTTTAAACTCATCATCAAAAACTAATTCAAATTTATGAATAGCTCCACCATTTAACATAAATGCATATGAGTGAATTGGATAAGTTGGATCTGGAACTACCGCAACATCACCTACATTTACAATTGCTTGAACTAAGTGAACATATCCTTCTTTAGAACCCATTGTTGCACATGCATGTTTATTTGGGTCTAAATAATCAACACCATATTTTCTTTTATACCAGTTACAAATAGCAAGTCTTAATTTATAAATACCTGCACTTGCACTATATCCATGATTTTTAGGTTTAGCAGCAGCTTCTATTAGCTTATCAGTAATATGTTGTGGTGCTGGACCATCTGGATTTCCCATCGAAAAGTCAATTACATCTTCACCGGCTCTTCTTGCTTCCATTTTGATATTATTTACTTCTGCAAACACATAGTTTGGAAGTCTCTTCATTCTTTCAAATTCTATTTCTGGAAACACTATTTACTCCTTAGTAATATTAATACCACGCTTTATATTTGCAAGCGTGAATAAATCATCAATTTTAATATATTTTGTATCATTAGGCACATCAAGTTTTAAGTTTTTGTGCAAACTATTTTCTCTGAAAATTTCTATTATATTTAAATTTTCATCATAAAAAACTACATTTGGATACCAATCATTACCACTATGTGAATCTATTGTAATACTTGATGCTCCACTGATTTTTAGCATATATGGTCTAAGGGATTTTTTTAGAGTTAATTGGTTATTTACAATTAAATCTTCCGCTTTATTTATATTTGCATTATTACTATCAATTTTGTAGCTCCATTTATTGTTACCCTCTCTTATAATATCAGTGACTTTACAACCATTTGCTTGTAATTCTTGTGATAATCTGAGAGGGTTTATGGCGGCTGCAGTTTTTAACTTTATACTCCATTTTAAACTATCATCTGAAGTTATAGATTCTTCTGTAAAGTAATAATAGTGGCCTAATGATTTTAAAATATCTTTTAAAATTTTTAATGATATTTTTGGTTTATTACTAATAGTAAAACTAATATCAATATATTGTGTTGAGCCAAGATTTAATTTTAATAAGCCATTAGCCTGTAGTTTATCAGTAACAAGTACATAATTAACCTGATTATTAGCATCATAATATGCTGATTTATTACTAAAAATATAATTGATTAAGTTTTTGTGCGTACTATATGCACCATAACCTAAAATATTTTTTATTTTTAAATCTAAATTAGCATTTAAAACTACGCTAAAGGCAATTATTAAAATTAGTTTGTTTATCATGATTTTTCTCTTATCTTTTTAGATTATAAATTAAAATCCCTGCGGCAACTGATACATTTAATGAATCAAATTCATGTTCCATAGCAATTGAAACTTTTAAATCAAGTTTTTTTGCAACTTTTGGAGATATTCCTTCTCCTTCGCTTCCTAAAAATAGTGCTACTTTGTCAGACTTCTCAATTTTTCCATATTTTTTTAAATCAATACCATCTGTTGTTGCACCAATTAGTGCAAAACCAGCATCAATTAATTCACTTGCTAAATCAGCAGATCTTGGATGTACTAAAAATGGTAAATCAAGTAATGCTCCAGAACTTGTTCTTATAACTCCTGAGTTATTTACAGTTTTAATATTAGAAACGATTAATCCTTCTATTCCCATAGAATAAGCTGTTCTCGCAATCGCTCCAATATTTCCAACATCTGTTACCCCATCTAAAACTAAAATAAAATTCATTTTTTTAAATTCTTTTATATCAGTATATTCAGGGTGTGTTAGTTTTAAAAAGAAACCTTGATGATTTCCACCTTTAGACAATGCTTGTGCTTTTTGGTTATCTACTTTGTAAATAACTTTATCAAGTTTTGCAAACCTAGAAAAAAGTTTTTTATCTATTTCTTTTGAAAGAAAAACTTCTTCTATTAAATGAGGGTGATTTTCAAGTACATAAAGTACTATTTGTTTTCCATATATTATCATGGGCTAGATTCTATCTAAAAGTTCTTGATAAACCTCTTTGACAGTTCGACCTGTCATTTTTGCAATAAGTTTTGCTTTTATTTTTGGAGCTAATTCTAAATCATTTATATCAGCTAATTCTAGATGATAGCCTTTTATTTCAATTGGTTCAATTACAACAACCCATTCACCTTTGATTGTTACATTCTTTAATTCTTCATATAAATTAGATGCAGAATTTTTATAAGTTTTTTGATGTAATTTAGAAATTTCTTTTGCTAAAAATATTGTTCTATTTGGAACTTTTTTTGCTAGTTCTTCAAGTAGTTTTAAAAGTCTATGAGGTGATTCGTATAAAATACCTAATTTATCATCATTTAAAATATCATCAAGTTTTGAAGCTCTACTTACTCCTTTATGGTCCAAAAATCCATAAAATGAAAAAGTTGTATGTGTAAATCCACTCATAGCATAAGCTGTTAAAACAGCATTTGCACCAGGAAGTACATCATATTCGATATTGTTTTTAATACAATAATCAACAAGTGAGGCACCAGGATCACTAACACAAGGCATTCCTGCATCACTTACATAAACAATATTTTTAGTAAAAGTATCTTTATTTAAAGTTTGTAATATTTTGTCTTCATTATGAGAATGAAAAGATTTATACTCTTTATTTGAAAAGTCTAGATTGTTTTTTTCACCAAGAAGGTGTAGAAGCTTTTTTGTTACTCTTGTATCTTCACAAAAAATAAGTTCTGCATCCAATAGGATTTGTAAAGATCTCTTAGAGATATCTTCAAGGTTTCCTATTGGAGTTGGAACTAAAGTAAGCAATTTATA
>Ga0193951_1000306_pt1 | contig 22926 bp, 18 predicted proteins | sample BB_2_MG_FD_140370 | JGI IMG/M metagenome (GOLD analysis project Ga0193951, IMG submission 140370) | Microbial mat bacterial communities from the Broadkill River, Lewes, Delaware, United States - BB_2_MG | ecosystem: Environmental > Aquatic > Freshwater > River > Microbial mats | place: USA...
CTATGGAGATTTTTTAAAAACTAATGAACAATTTGATGAAAAATTTATATCATTTGCAAGAAATATTGGTACAAAAATAGCTATTTTGGGATTAGTTTTATCTTTAGCTTTATTTGCTTCTTGGGCTTATGAAATAGATAAATTAGGTGATATTTATTCTATAATAATTTATATTTCATTTATAGTTCTAATATTATTTGCTAAGAATCTAAAAAATAGTTATCTTACCACTGCTGCATTAATTGTATTAATACTTTTAATTTCAGGATTTAGAGAATACATTAGATACAATCTCATGTTTGATATAGGTTATGATATTTACAATTATCCTTTAAATATAGAATGGTCATCTATTACTATGTTTGTATTAACTTTTGTATCATTAGGTGGAGTTGGTGTTTCTTTTATAGCTACAATGGCTTGGAAAGTTGGTAAATCAAATGGCGTTCTTGATGCATCAAAAGATAGAACAATTACTATTATGGCAAATATGCTCTTATGGATTTTATCTGTATGGTGTATTGTATATTTTGCGTGGGGATTCTTTACTCTATTTAAAAATAGTCTATAAAAAAAGGAAGTTTTAAAACTTCCTTTTAAATTTTAAATATTTATTTTATAGCCATTTGTTCTATTTGAAACAATAATATCATTTCCAATTAATTGTCTAATTTTATGAATATGAAATCTAATTGAACCATTTTTAGAAGTTGTATTTGCAGGATAAACACCACTTTCTAAATTTTCACTAGATACAAAAACTCCTCTAAATTTTAATAAATAATCTAATATTAAAAGAGGTTTTTCACCTAAAACAACTTCATTTTTATTCACTAAAATTTTTTTATTAAAAATCTCATACTCAATATCTTTTCTTAAAATTATAGAATCAGAATAAACTTTAAACTGTCTTCTAATTAAGGCTTTTATTCTTAATAATATTTCTTTTTCATCTATATTTCTAATTATACATTCATCACAACCATGCAAAAAAGATGGTTTTATTATATTAGGAATAGAAGCTATTACCATTTTTATAGTGACATCATGATATTCATTCAATAATTTAATTAACTGAAATCTAGGCAAAGATTTTTCATTTATATTTATTAAATATAAATCATACAAATTATTATAAATACACTCTAAAAAATCACTATTGTTATTACAAATATCAACATAAAAATCATTATTCTTTAGAATTTCTATAATTTGAGATATTGAACTATCCATACTCTCTAAAACTAAAATTCTTACAGCTTTCAACATATTTCTCCAACTTAACAATAATATTTATTTTAAAATAAATCTATTAATTATCTGTTAGTTAAATGCCCTGTAATTATGAAAATCAAAGATATTGTAAATTACTTGAAAGAATAGGAAAAATTATCTAAAGTTTCAAAACTCCTTTTACTCTATTTACACTATCAAGTTTACTAAGACTCAATCTTATAATACAATCACTTGTAGCTTTTAAGTCATGAGGTATATTTCCTTCAAGTGTGAGGATATCACCTTTTTTTAGATTATGTATTTCTCCTTGAACACCAAAATCAACAGTTCCTTCAAAAACTTCCACAACTATTGGATAAGGTGTTTTATGTTCTTTCATTAATTGATTTTCTTTTAGTAAAATTCTAATTTCTTTTGAAAAAGAGCTTTCAAAAAGTACTGTAATATTTGGTTTTGATTCAGTGAATGCTATGTCATTTAAAATATTGTTTGAAATCATAATATAATCCTTATTTTTTAAAGATTATATCCATAAACAAAAGTTTATACTTTGATTATAATCAATTTAAATATTCACACTGAACAATAATAAAACTCCTAGGAAAAACATAAAAATAGGTGCTATAATCTCTATAATATTTGTAATCTTATGGGATTTCCTTGATACTTTATTTAAAGATAAACCTAAAAATGAAGAAATAAAAATCACAATACCCATTCCCAAACTAATAGCAATACTTGCTAAAATTACTGAAAAATATGTTTGTAAAATAAAGGCATAAACAAATAATAATACAGTCCCTGGACAAGGAACAAGTCCTGCTGTTATTACAAAAAATAAATCCTGTTTTTTTCTTTCTTTTGTATTTATAATAGGTTTATTGCTTACTGACTTTACAAAATTTTGATTATTACTATTTGTACTAAATTTTATTGTATTTACATCAATAGAGCAACTACTACAAACACATGACTTCTTTTTTAATTTTCTATATAAAATATAAATAGATAAAAACATGATAAGAACTGCACATAAACTAGTAAGATATGAAATAGAATCTTCAATAAAACTATTTAATACACTTTGTAAAATAAATACTGAAATAAGTACCAATAAAAAAGCACCTAAAATATGTATAAAAGCTGTTAAAAACGAGATAACTAAAGCTTGACTATAGCTACTTTTTTGAGCAGAAAAATAAGAAAAAGCCAAAGCTTTTCCATGCCCAGGTCCAAGTGCATGAATCATTCCATAAACAAATGAAGCTAAAAGTAAAAAAGCCAAAGCGAATTTATCTTCACCTTTTTCTATATCCACTAAATATTTTTTTATTGTATTAGTAAATTTATCTAGTAAAGTTATATCTTTTAAAGCAGTAGTTTTTTCTATACTTTTTTCAACTAAACTTATCTTTGGTTTTTCTTGTATTTCTTCTTTTTCTTCCTTAGCATCTATATTTTTTTCAATCAATCCTGGAGCAGATATAATATATGAGATATCTGTAGAGTTAATAACTTTAGTAAATTTATAAGGGATATTAAACAACTGTTTTTTAGGATCAAAAAACATTATGAAATATCCCTCTTCATCATTTATTTCAATAAATAATTTATATTTATCCACGATTTTATAATTTAAATCAAGATTGTAACTAAAAGACAAGATCCCCTTTTTGTATTCTAATTTATAGTTTTTTACATTAATAGGATTTGTTTTCATTTTCATATTTTTAGAATAAGATATGAAAGTCAAAAAATTTTTGGGTTCAATATATGCAAGAAGTGATTCTTCAATAAGAGCTAACTCTTTTTTATTAAAATTTTTATCTAAATTTAAATCATATAATTTTAATAATTCATCAGTAAAAGGTCTTGCAAAAACCCAATTTATTTTTGCAGTTTTTATTTCATCTTTATCAGCTTTAAGATGAATTGAAACATCAGTTTGGGGAGAATAAATAGAACATAAAGCACACCCTAAAAGGATGTTCTTTAATAAAAAGAAAATTATAAGATGTTTTTTCATTTATATGAATTTACTATATCTTTTGCACTTTTTAATAGCTCAATATCCCAATTTATTGATAAAGGATCTATAGTTGCTACATTTCCACCAATATTTTTTGAGATTGTTTTTGCACTTTTTTGCGAGAACTGAGGTGCAACAAAAACTATTTTTATATTATGCTCTTTTGCATCTTTTATAAGTTCAACCAATTCATTTGGTTTTGGCTCTTTCCCTTGACTTTCAACAGCTATTTGCTCTAAATTATATCTTTTAGCAAAGTATCCCCAAGATGGATGAAAAACCATAAAAGGTTTATGTTCTACCTCTTTTAAAATAGTTTTTAATTCACTATCTAATTTATCTAAATGATTTAAAAAATCTTCATAATTTGTTTTATAAAAATCTGAATTTTTAGAATCAATTTTTATCATAGTTTCATACATATTTTTAGCTTGAATTTTCACTAAAATAGGATCCAACCAAATATGTGGATCTAAAGATTCATGCTCATGACCTTGATGTTCATCTTTATGCTCTTCTGTTTTATCTTCTTCATCATGATGTTCATGTTTTGCCATTTGTATTTTTTCAATACCAAGTGATGTATCTACAAAAAGTGTATTTTTACTTGACTGTTTAAACTTATCTAACCAAATATCTTCAAAAGGAACATCAATATAAAAATATACTTTTGAGTTTACTAATGATCTCATTTGAGAAGTTTTTGGTTCATATGTTGCAGGTGAAAATCCTGGTTTTACCATTACATTTATGTCAAATTTATCTTTTACTATTTTTTGTAAAAAATATTTTTGAGGTAGGATACTTACTGTTAATTCTTCATTTTTTGCAAATGCAAATGTTAAAAAAAGAGAAAATATTAATATGATTTTTTTCAAATTGTACTCCAAATATTTTTTGCAACCAAGTTGCGATTTTTGAATTTTAATCAATTAAAACTTTAATGCAACTTAGTTGTAAAACTAACTTTAAAAGTAAATTGATATAATTACTACTATGAATAAAATCGATAAATTAACAGATATTACAAATATTAAACTAACCAGCGCTAGAAAGGCTATATTGGAGATATTAATTAACTCAAATAAACCTTTATGTTATGAAGATATAAAAAGCCAATTATCTATGGATAAGGCAACTTTCTATAGAAATATAACTATGTTTGAGGAAGAAAATATAATAAATTCTTTTGAATCAAATGATAAAAAAAGATATTTTGAAATTCAAAAAACTCCCCATTCACATTTTATATGTTCTTCATGTTCTAAAATCGAATGTATTCATCAAGAACTTAAATTTAATCTAAAAGATTATCAAATTGATACAATCATTATCAAGGGCTTATGCCCTGTTTGTAGCATTAAAAATTAAAAGGAATAGATAAAAATATGTTAGAAAGAATAACTTCCCTACAACATTTTATTAATAAAGAAGCACTAAGTGGTATTTTACTTTTTGTTGCAACAGTTGCTGCAGTTATTGTGGCAAATTCAAGTTTTGGTCAAGCTTATTATGACCTTTGGCATATGCCTTTAGGAATAACATTAGGTGATAAAAGCATATCAATGAGTTTAACTTATTGGATTGATGATGGATTAATGGCTCTATTTTTCTTAATGGTTGGATTAGAAATCAAAAGAGAAATGGTAGTTGGTGAACTTTCAAGTGTTAGTAAAGCTGCATTTCCAATAATAGCAGCAATTGGTGGAATGCTAATACCCGCACTTGTTTATGTAGGATTTAATCCAAATAATCCTTTAGGTTTTGGTATTCCAATGGCTACAGATATTGCCTTTGCACTTGGTATCTTAATGTTATTAGGAACAAGAGTTAATCCAGCACTTAAACTATTTTTAGTTGCATTAGCAGTTGTAGATGATTTAGGTGCAGTATTAGTAGTTGCAACTGTTTATACAAGTGAAATAAAAGCTGAATATTTTCTTCATGCTGGAGTTGTTTATGCTCTAATTTGGTTTTTAAATTTCAGAGGTGTTACAAAACTTTTACCATATCTGATATTAGGAATTTTTTTATGGATTTATATTCATGAAATAGGAATTCATGCAACAATTGCTGGAGTTTTACTTGCTTTTGCAATCCCTATTAAATCAAAAATTGATGAGAAAAAATTCATAGCTGAAACTAGAGAATCAATTGATAATTTTGAAAAAAATATGGATGAAATACCTATTTTAAATCATCACCAAATAGATGCACTTGAAGATATGGGATATGGATATGATAAAGTTCAAAATCCATTGGTTAAATTAGAGCATGATTTACATGGTTTATCTGCATTTGTTATTATGCCTTTATTCGCTTTTTCAAATGCAGGAGTTTTAATAGACTTCTCAACTATTGATGCAAATCTTATGATAGTTTTAGGTGTAGTATTTGGACTTCTAATTGGTAAACCAATTGGTATATTTGGATTTACATACTTAGCAACAAAATTAAAAATTGCAGTAAAACCTGATAACCTTTCTTGGAGCGAAATTTTTGCAGTTGGATTCCTAGGTGGTATTGGATTTACAATGTCTATTTTTATCACTCACTTAGCCTTTATAGATGAAGCAATAATCAGTGCAGTTAAACTTGGAGTATTCGCAGCTTCATTTTTAGCAGCAATTATTGGAGTACTTTTAATCTTAAATGCTAAAAAAGCATAATATAGCTTTTTTAGCCTTGAATAATAAATAGCAATTTTATTCTATTTTTTAATAGAATTAATTTGCTATAATTTAAAATGACAAAATTACTAAATAATACACTTTTTGAAAATGTCAAACATATAAATGAAAACTTTTCAAAACATTATCATGACACATATACAATTGGTCTTACTTATGATGGTGTATTAAAAACTTATAACTCAAATAAAAGTTTTGATTTTTACAAATATTCAGTTAGGGTAAATAACCCAAATGAAGTCCATTGTGGAGTATCACAACATTGGTCACACTCAAATTTTTATCCTACAATTGAGCTCTTATCACAACTTTATGAGCAGATATTTTTTGAAAAGAAAATACCTTTTTTTGAAAATCATATCATAAATGATAAAATTTTATTTTTTAAACTTCATACTTTTTTTGATTCTTTTTTTAAAAAAGATGATGATTTACTTATTGAATCAAAATTAATTGAAGCCTTGTCATATCTAATATTAAATTTTACATCATATACAAAAAACTACAATAATATATTTGATAATCAAATTATTGTAAAAAGATCACTAGAATTTATAAATGATTGCATAGATGAGAATATATCTTTAGACACTCTTGCAAATAATTGTAATCTTAGTAAATATCATTTTTTAAGAGTTTTTAAAAAAGAAATAGGATTAACTCCTCACTCATTTATAATAAATGAAAGATTAAACCGTGCAAATAATTTAATCAAAAGTGGAAAAACTATTAGTGAAGCAAGTTTACTAGTAGGATTTAATGACCAATCCCATTTTACAAGAAATTTTAAAAAATACTTTGGATACACACCAGCTCATTTACAAAAAAATAGCAATATTATTCTATAAATAATTACTAAATTATTATACAATTGCGTCATAAAAATTACATAAAGAATTTAAATGACACAAACAAGTAAAAATATCTTTTATTTTATAATGATTTTAGCGATGGCAGGATGGGGAGCTTCTTGGGTAAATGCAAAGGTTTTAAGCTCATATATAAATGAATATGAACTAATATTTTTAAGAAATTTTTTTACTATTATAACCTTAGCTCCTGTTTTAATAATCACTAGAAAATATTTTAAAACAAACTGGCAAAGTTTAGCTCTTTCGTTTGTTACAGCAATTGTTATGATTATATATCTAAAGTTTTATTTTTTAGGTACAAAGTTTGGAACGGCAAGTTTAGGTGGTGCTTTAGTTACTACATTAATACCTATTAATACCTTTTTAATTATGGCAATATTCTTTGGAAAAAGAATTTTACGAAAAGATATTTTTGCTCTAGTTTTAGGAGCAATTGGGATATTAACTATGCTAAATGTTTGGACATTTTCCATTGAACAAATATTTACAAAACATAATATTTATTTTTTATTAGCTTCTATTTTATGGCCTATTATTACAATACTAAGTTCAAAAGCAACGAAAACTTCACCTTTAGTTTTCTCTTTTTATATGTATGTTTTTATGACTATAATGGTTTTAATATTTTTCGTAGAGCCTACAAAAATGAATTATGAAAGTTTTGATTGGATTTTTTGGACTAATATAATAAGTCTTGCAGTTGTATCAACTACATTTGCAACTTCTGTTTATTTTATAGGAATTGAAAAACTAGGAACAAATGAGGTTAGCTCTTTTATATTTTTAGTTCCATTTTTTGCGATTTTATTAAGTGTAATTTTCCTAAAAGAGCATATTAGTTTATCAATAATTATGGGAACAATCTTAACTTTAATAGCTGTAAAGATTTTAAATAATATTCAAATATTTAAAAAGAAATAAAAACTTGAATAAAGAAAATAAGAAATTAAATACATTTACACTTTCAGGACTTATAATTGGGCCAATTTTAGGTTCTGGAGTTATTTTACTTCCACCCCTACTATATAATATGATTGGTAATTATTCCTTAGTTATCTGGAGTGTTATATTAATACTTGGATTTGCCTTTGCTTTGATTTTTGGAAAACTTGCAATTTTATTTCCAGGTGATGGAGGAGTTAGTTTAGCTACAAAAAAGGCTATGGGTAAAAAATACCAATTACTAACTTCTGCATATCTAATTTGTGCAGTTTTTTTTGGTCCAGTTGCTGTACTTTTAATTGCAGCTGAGTTTGTAAAAGAGTATTTTCCAAATATTCCACTTGAAATTCTAGGCTTTATTATCTACATTATTACCTATATTTTATTACTAATAAAAATTAATTTTCTTGGAAAATTGATGCTAATAGTTACTTCTACCATAACTATAATATTTTTTATTTCAAGTGTAAATATTTTATTAAATACAAATGAATTTATTTTTTCTTTACCAAATATTTCTATTGAGCAAATTGGATACTCATTTTTACTTATATTTTGGGCAATTGTAGGATGGGAAGTTATTGGAAATTATTCAAATGAAGTAGATAATACTAAAACACTTACAAATGCAGTAATATTTTCTGCAATTGTCGTATCACTTATTTATATATTAATAGTTTTTGCAATTTGTTTTGGTGATTTTGAGAATAAATCTAGTGAATCTTTTAAATTAGTTTGGTTAATAAAACCTATATTTGCAAATGCATCAAATTTTATTTTATCTACTATCTCAACTATTTTATGTATTGGAACACTAATACTATTTGTTGGTGGAGTTTCAAGATTAATATCATCTTTAAAAATCAGTAATTTCACTTCAAAACATCTAAGTAATGGTGTGCCAATAGGTTCTATAAATTTTTTATCAATTATTTATATTATTACTTTATTTTTAGTCTATAAAGATATTTTAACACTTGATAATCTTGTTGCTTTTGCCGATGGATTTTTTATTTCAAATGCTATAATTGGACTAATTACAGCTATTATTTTATTTGAAAAAGGTTTATTAAAATATTGTGCTATTGTTTTAACTATTCTATTTTTTATAATTCTACTTTTTTCAAATATCTTTGTTTTACTAACAATAATTATACTGTTTTTAGTTACATATTTTAAAAAGTAGTAAATTAATACTACTTTTCACTACTTACAAAATCATTTGCTAATTTTTCACTTGTATTTGAAAAGTTAGTTAATTTTTTCATAACAATTGTTGCAGTTAAATCTCCCGTTACATTTATAGTTGTTCTACACATATCTAAGATTCTATCCACACCTAAAATAAGTGCAATTCCTTCAATAGGAACTCCAATACCTTGTAAAATCGTTGCAAGAATAACAATACCAACTCCAGGAGTACTTGGAGCTCCAATAGATGCGCCAACCGTCGTAAAAGCTAAAATTATTACCTCAACAAGTGTTAAATCAATTCCAAAAAGTTGCGTTAAAAATATAGCTGCACACACTTGGTAAAGTGCTGTTCCATCCATATTAACAGTTGCTCCAAGAGGTATTACAAATTTTGAGATAGTTGTAGGAATATTTAGCTCTTTTTCTGCTGTTTTCATAGATAAGGGCATAACAGCAGCTGATGAAGAAGTTGAAAAAGCCATAAGTTGAACTTCTCTAATTTTTGATAAAAAATCAAGTGGCTTTACTTTTCCAACAAAATATACAATAAGCAAATAAAAACATAAAAGTAAAAGCAATCCTAGAATAACTGTTAAAACATACATAAACATAGATGAAATTGCATCAAATCCTATTTTAATAGTAATATTACATAACAATCCAAATACTGCATAAGGTGCTAGTTTCATTGCCCAATCAACTACTTTCATAGAAAAAGCTTGAAGTGATTTTGCTAAATCTCTAAGAGGTCTTGCATCTTCTTCATCAATATTCATCAACGCAACTCCTATAAAAATAGATAAAACCACAAAAGCTAAAATATTTCCATCTAATTCTGCTTTTGCAGCACTAACTGGTATTAATCCAACTATTAAATCAGGGACTGAAATATCTTGAGCACTTTTAGCTACTTGAACACTTGATGTGGCAACTTGGCTTATAATATCACTTGAAACATAACTGCCTGGATGAATCAAATAAGTTATGCATATTCCAATTGTGACAGCTATTATAGTTGTAAAAATGAAATAAGGCCCTATTTTAAAACCAAGACTTTTTAAAACTTCTACACTTCCTGCACTTGTTATTCCTAAAATAATGGAGCTCATAACTAAAGGAATAACAATCATCTTGATTAATGCTAAAAATATATTACCACTTAAGGCAATCCACGGAGCAACAGCAAAAGCTATTTTTTCATCAACTAGGGCAAAAGCTGATGGAGAAAGAGCTAAGCCAAGAGCAACTCCACCAAACATTCCTAATATTACTTGAAACCATAGTTTTGAAAGTAGTTCTTTCATTATTTACCTTTTAAAATATCTTTTGTAAGCTCTTTACCATAAGTTATAAGCTCTTGTGCTTTATGAAAATCATAAAAATCACAAATATCACTTGGTATTTCAATCATAATATCAGGTCTATGAGTCGCCAATTGGTGTCTTGATATTACTTCTTGCATAGTTTCTATTGATTTATTTATAAGTTGAAAGTAACTTATATTCTCTTTTTTTGTCACATTATTTTGAAAAAATTCCAATACATTTTTTTGAATAAAACTTTTCTTTTTAGTTTTAAAAATATCTTTGTGTTTATCTTTTAGTTTTGCATCACTGTTTAAATTTACTGCAATTATCAAATCTGTAAACTCAGAAGCTGTTGGAAGTATTGGAATTGGGTTTAAAATACCACCATCAAAAAGCAATCTATCATTTATCTTTTTTGGAGTAAATACAGTAGGAATAGCAATTGATGCTCTAATAGCATCTTTTAAACTTCCTTTTTGAAGCCATACTTCTTTTTTATTAAATATATCAGTTGCTGTTGCGGTAAAAGAGATAGGTAAATCTTCTATATTTTTTGTATCATCTAAAATCTCTTCAATTTTTTTAAAAACCTTATCTGCTTTTATCATACCATCTTTACTAAAAGAAAAATCAATAAGTTTTAAAACATCCAAAACATTGAAGTTTTCTATCCAGTTTACATACTCATCAAGTTTACCAGCAGCATACAAACCACCAATTAATGCTCCCATTGAAGAGCCTGAAATTGATTTTATTTCATAACCTTGTTTTTCTAACTCTTTAATTACTCCAATATGTGCATAACCTCTAGCTCCACCACTTCCAAGAACTAAAGATACTGTTTTTTTCTTCATATTAAGCCTTTCTTACTTTAAAAAATAGTGAATACAAGACAGGAACAAAAGTTAAAGTAAACACCGTTGAAATAGTTAAACCAAATATAATAGATATAGCCATTGGTTCCCACATAACTCCTCCACTATACCATAAAGGAACTAGTCCTAAAACAGTAGTTAAAGTTGTAAGAACTATTGGTCTTAATCTACTAATACTAGCTTCTATAATTGCTGTATAAGAATCAAGTCCATTTTCTTCTTCTATTTTTATTCTCTCTAATAGTACAATGGCATTATTAATAACAATTCCAGCAAGTGAAATTATCCCTAAAAGTGTCATAAATCCAAAATATGAATCCATAATAAATAATCCATAAGAAACCCCGATAATACCTAAAGGAATAGCACTAAGAATAATAAGAGGTTTTTTTACTGAATTAAATTGGGCTACCATTAAAAGTAATATTGCCATGAAAGCTATTGGAAGATTTACAACAATCGAATCATTAGCTTTTCCAGAAGCTTCAAACTCTCCACCAAATTCATAATAGTATCCTAAATCAAATGATTTTGAATATTCATCAAGCCAAGGTTTTATTGCATCAAATATTTCTAAGGCATTTGCTCCTTGTTTTATATCTGAACCTACAATAATAGTTTTTAATCTATCTCTTCTGATAATTTTAGACTCTTCATAAACTACTTTAACTGTTGCAACTTGTGATAATGGTATATTTTTTCCACTTGTTTGAGAATAAACGTTTATAGTTTCTAATCTATTTATATCATCTTTTGTTTCTTCATTCGAACGTAAAACTATTGGAATTAACTTATCATTTTTTCTAAATGTTGTTACTTCAAAACCACTAAGACTTGTTTGTAAAGATAGTGCTATATCAAGATTTGTAATTCCCTCTTTTAAAGCTTTTGATTCGTCTATTTGTATAGTTAATTTTTTATTTCTTAATCCCCAATCATCAACTATATTTTTTACACCATTAATTTTAGATAACTCTTGTTTTACCTTTGCACTTATTTCAAATAATTTATCTGTATCTTTCCCACTAATTCTAATCTCAACTGGCTTTTTAACAGGAGGTCCCATAGCTAAAGTCTTAACATCAATTTGCATATCAGGGAAATTTGCCTTTGCAAAAGTTTCTATATCTTTTTTAATTGCAGGTATAACACTAGCATTTTTTGTATTGATTAAAATAGTACTATATTCGCTACTTGCTAACTCTTGTTCATAAGAAAGCCAAAATCTAGGAGCGCTCTCTCCAATAAAAGATACTACATTTAAAACTTGGCTATTTTCTTCTTTCAAATATATATATTTATCTTTTATATATTTTTCTATTTTTTCTACATCATGTTTTGTTGTTTCAATTGCAGTTCCAACTGGAAGTCTAATTTCAGCTGTAAAAGTTGATTCACTTGATGCTGGAAAGAACTTTTTAGGAACTAAATCTAGAACTTTTATTGAACTTGCAAATATTAAAATCACTATAATTAAAACTATAACTCTATTTTGTAAAAAAAGATTTAATACATTTCTATAAAATCCAACTATCCAACTCTCTTTATGCTCTTTTTGTAAATCTTTTTTCATAAAGTATTTACTTAAAACAGGAGTTAAAGTAAGAGCTAAAATCCAAGAACATAAAAGTGTAATAGTAACTACTTTAAAAATAGAATTTGTATACTCTCCAGTACTTGATTTGGCTAGAAATATTGGTAAAAAAGCAGCTGAAGTTGTAAGTGCAGAAGTTAAAAGTGGAATTTTCAATTCATTGGCACTTTGAATAGAAGCTTCAACTACATTTTTTCCTTTATTCATTAAAACCATTATTGATTCACTCATTACAATTGCACTATCAACTAATAATCCAAGGGAAATAATAAGTGCAGCAAGGGATACTTGATCTAGCCAAATATCAAATATAGACATAACAATAAATGAAGTTAAAATTGACATAGGAATTAAAACGGCAACAATAAGTCCAGTTCTAAAGCCAAGAGAAAAAAGCATCACAATGATAACTAAAGCCATAGCTTGAAGTAGATTATTTACAAAATTTTTGATAATTCTATCTACTATTTTTGGTTCATTAAATATTCGTTCTAAATGAACCCCTAAAGGAAGTTTATCTTGAACTTCTTTCATTAACTCATCAATTTTCTCCCCAAGTTTTATAATATCACCATCCTTTTTCATAGAAATAGCTATTAATAAAGCTGGTTTTGAATTTTCTTGAACAATAAAAGTGCTAGGATTTTTATACTCATACTTTATATTTGCAATATCTTTTAAATATATCTTTTCTCCCGTATTTAAAGGAATAATTGTATTTCCTATTTGAGTAACATTTTCATAATTTCCTGATGGCTCTATTGATAATCTACTTGTGTCAACTTTTATACTTCCGCCTGATAAAACTATATTTTTATTTTCTAAAATATTTTTTAAATAACTAGCACTTAGATTTAATCTTGCCATTTTAGAGTTATCAAATTCTACATAAACAACTTCAGGTTGAACTCCTAATATTTGTATTTTTGCAACATCATCAAGTCGTAAGAATATATCTTTTGTATTTTTTGCGATATCTTCTAACTCTTTAGGAGCAAGTCCGTCACTTGTAATAGAAATCATAGAACCATAAACATCACCAAACTCATCATTTACTATTGGTTTAGATGTTCCACTTGGAAGCTCTCTAGAGCCATCTTCAACTTTTCTTCTAAGACTATCCCAAATAGGACGCATATTTTTATGTTTTTCCAAAATATTTACAAAAATAATTGAAACACCACTTTTAGAAGTTGATTTTATAAAATCAATTTCACTCATCTCTTGTATTTGTTTTTCTAACTTATCAGTTACAAGTTGCTCTACTCTTTTAGCACTAGCACCTGGGAAATATGTTACTACAGTTGCAGTTCTTATGATAAATCCTGGATCTTTTGCTCTTGGTAAATCCATAAATGAAATAATTCCATATATAAAAAGTAAAAGTGAAAAAACAATAGTAACTTTGTCATTTTTTAAAGCAAAGGCAGTGATATTCATCTTAGTTTCCTAACTCTTTTATATTTGAAATAGTAACTTCCATATTTTCAAAAACTTCACTCATCCCAGCTTTTAAAACTAAGTCATTTTTATTTAAACCATCAATTACCTCAAATCCATCTTTTATCAAATCAGCAACTTTAATATCTTTTCTTTTTATAAAATATTTATTATTTTGTTTTACAACAACATAAACAAAATATCCTTGCTTATCATTTAAAACAGAGTTTGAAGGAACTAAATATTCAGTTAATACATCTTTACTATGAATGTCAAAATAAACATCTGCAGACATTCCTGATTTTATAAGTTTTGAGCTGTTTTTTAATTTTGCAATTACTAAATATGTTTTTTCATTTTGAGAAGCAAATTTTGAGATTTCAGATATTTTTGCTTCAAAAGACTCTTTGTTTACTGAATTAAAAACTACTTTTACACTACTATCTTTTTTAATTCTATTAATAAATATTTCTGGAACTTGAACTCTTACTTCATCAACTAACTTATCACTTATTAAAACTATTGGTGTTCCTGTATTTACATTTTCATTTTCATTAACAAATTTTTCTGAAATATATCCACTAATTGGAGCATAAAGCTTTGTATATGATAATTGAAGTTTTGCATATTCAAGCTCTTTAGATATATTTTTCACCTTAGCATTACTAGCATCATAGGCTGCCCTTGCATTTTCTATATCACTAATACTTGCATTTTGATTTACATATAATTTTTTAGTTCTTTCATATGTACTTTTAGCATTTAATAATGTTGCATTTGCTTCACTTAGTGCAAAATTTATTTGAGAGACTTTTAGTTCGTATGGTTTATTATCAAGTTTTGCAATTAACTCATCTTTTTTTACTTCATCACCAATTTGAACTTTAAAATAGTTTAAATTTCCTTGTACTTTAAAACTAAGTTTTGACTGATAACTAGAGCTTGCAGTTGCAGAAAAAACCCTATTTTGATTTTCATCTTTAAGCTTTGGTTTTATTACAAATACTGATTTTATAATTTTTTCTTCTTGATTAATTTCTTCTTTTTTTTCGCAAGCAGTAAATAAAAATAGTGTTGATAAGATTAGTAAATTTATTTTAAATATTCTTTTCATTTTATAGCCTTTAATATGTTTTGTTCTAATTGTTCTTTTTTTGTTTTATTCACTAAAATATCTATGTTTCCACTAAAAAAGTAGATTGATGATAAGTCGACTAAATAATCTATTATTGATATATTTTCATTTAATTTTGAAACTATATATGAGTTTTGTGCATCTAAAAGTGAAATAATATTCTCTTTTCCATTATTGTATTTATCTTGAATCAATTCATAATTTTTCTTTGAAAAGTTTTGTGATATTATTGAGTAATCGATTTTTTCATAAGACTTTTTAAGTGAGTCAACATTTTGCTCAACATTTTGCTCAATTAAATTTTTTATATCATTGTATTGTAATTTTAAATTTACAAGCTCAATTTCATTTTTTTCAATATTTACACTTTTTGCCCCACCCTCATATAAAGGTAAAGTGAGGTTTATAATAGCTTGATACTCTTTATCATCCCAATATCTAGTAGTTTCTGAACCTGTTCCATATCTATCAACAATTTTTTTAGCATTTCCTTCAAAAACTACAGTTGGAAGATATCTTGAAGATTTATTCATTTTAAACTCTTCATTTTTTGCTTTTATCAACTCATCAAGTTGTCTTAATCTTGAATGTGTGTATATAATTTCATCTAAAAAAAGTTGTTTTACATTTTGGTTTGTTATATATTTAATTGCATCATTATTTAATAATTTAAATTCAATAGAATTCATACCATAAGGCACAAATGCAAAATCCTTTTTTATTTGAAGTAAATTTGATAATTCGATTTTTAATGAGTCTAACTGCTTTTGCGAGTTTGCTAGCTGTATGTTTGCATTTGCTAACTCACTTTCCCATCTATATACATCACTTCTATCTTGAACACCTATTTGTACTCTTTGTTTAGAAAAGCTTAAATTTTGTTTTATAAAATTTTGTTTTATATTTATAATTTGATTATATTTATTAGCTTTAATGATATTTAGATAAGTTAAAACTGCTTTATAAATAATCTCATCATTTTTTGCTTTTATACTATTAATGTTTGATTTATCTAATAATTTTTTAATTTTTATATTTTTTAATACTTTATCTGAATAAATTAATTGAGTTACTTTTAAACCAACATCAATCGTTCCTTCACTATATAATCCACTACTATATTTTGCTCTATCTGAATCTATTTGAACTAAATTTGAATAGAAATCTACTTGAGGCTTATAATATGTTTTTGACTCATCTATATTTAACTTATCTATTTTTGAACTATTTTCATTTTGTTTTATTTGAAGATTATTTTTAGTAGCAAAGGAAAAAATATCATTCAAATCTATTTTTGAAGAACTACTATTTTTTACATCAGATATAAGCTCTTCTACTTTATTTTGAATAAATATAGAATTACCACTTTTTTTCTCTTTTAAAAATTCATATATACTCAAAGCACTTGCTCTTATAATTTTGTTTTCATCATAAACTGTTGATATTAAATTATATGTAATTATGTTTTTATTACTTTTGTTTTTAAATTTTTTATTTGAATTAAGCAATACTATATTTGAATTTGCAATTTTATTCTCACAGTTATTATCACAAGTATTTACATTAAAATTAATTTTATCATCGCTTGAGAACAAAGAGTTCGTTTCATTTTTTATTGATTGAATATATTTATTTGAAGAGTTATCAACAAGTATATTTAAAGTATAGTTTTGTGCATATGCAACACTTGCAAATAAAAAAGTCATAGTAAAAAATTTTATCTTATTTTTCATTGTAATCCTTTAGTAAAATTATTTCTATCTCTTTTACATCTGGATTATCTAAACTTTTTTGAGTTAAATATGGTTTAATTAAATAGTACATATTCAATGCGCTCTTTTTAACATTTTCAATAATATTTGAAGATAATAAATTCCAATATGTAAGATTAGTAGTAGCCAAAATCCAAGAGTTTGAAACTAAAAAATCGATTTCAATTTCACTCATCTGTTTTATGTAACCATATTTTATTTGATGATTTAAAAGCTCTTTTATCATCTTTATTTCATTTTGTAGTTGCACTTCCATAATAAGTTTAAATTTTGGGAAAGTAATAAGTAATAAATTTAATTCTAGATGCAAAAATCTATATTTTACATCTGATTCTAAATTATCTATTAAAAAGTTCTTTAATAAAAAGATTTCATCTTTTTGTAAATCCAATAACTTTACTTCTTTAAATATAATATTCATATACTCAAAAAATATTGTTATTAGTATCTCTTCCTTGTTTTTAAAATGATAATATAAATTCCCAACACTAATACCAAGAGCATCGGCGATATGCCTTGTTGAAGTGTTTAAACAACCTTTTTCATTAAAAAGATTTGCTGAAGTTTCTAAAATTTTTTCTTTTGTTGTAGTCATTAATTGCCTTTAGAACATTTGTTCTATTATTTTAGAACAAATGTTCTAAATTAAGGCTTAAAAAAAAAGGTAACCTAAAAAGGGCTACCTTTTAATTTATCAAAGTTTATATTAGAAACTTTCCCATTCGTCATCACTTGAATTTGAGCTAATAATCTTAGATTCAATTGGTTTTACTTTTTGTTCAATTTGTTCGGACTTTCTAGGTTTCAAATCTGTACTTGTAGAAGTTGATTGTGTTTGAATAATTTTATCTGTATCAATTATTTTTGCTTTTACACTATCTTTTCCATTAAAATTTTTATCATTTGCATTTTTTACTACAGTATTTGCAATAAATTGAGTAGTTTGTGCAACCTGTTTTGTTTCAATTGCTACATTTGCATTTTGCTGAGTCTGTTTATCAAGTTCATTTACAGCATCATTAATTTGTTCAATTCCTGTTAATTGTTCTTTTGATGAATCTTCCACATCTTTTATTAAATCTAATGTTTTAGAGATATTATCATTTAAATCTCCATAACCTTTAATCATTTGAGAAGCAATATTCTTACCATTATTAGCTTTAGATGTTGCACTTTCAACTATTGATTTAATTTCATTTGCAGCATCAGCACTTCTAGCTGCCAAGTTTCTAACTTCTTGTGCAACTACAGCAAATCCTTTACCAGCTTCACCAGCAGTTGCAGCTTCAACGGCAGCATTTAATGAAAGAATATTTGTCTGGAAAGCAATTTGATCAATTACTGAAATTGCATCATTAATTGCATTCACTTGATTATTTATTTCTTCCATAGATGTAGTTGTTTGAGTTGCAAGATCTTGACCTATTGTTGAAGAAGATCTTAAGTCGTTCGCATAATTTGACATTTCAATAATTTTTTGAGTATTACTTGCAATATTTGAAGTAATCTCTTCAAGTGCAGCGGCTGTTTCTTCTAAAGAAGCTGCTGCTTGAGTTGAAGATGAGCTTAGTACCTCTACGTTTGTCATTAGAACATTTGAACTTTCTTGAAGTGTAAGTCCATTTGATTTATTTTCAACTAACATATCATTTATAAGTTTCGTCACATTATTTAAAGCTGTTGGGATTTTATTACTATCATCTTTAACAGAATTTGTAAAATCTAATCTTGAGAAACTATCTAAAACATCTAAAATCTTATTTGTATCTTTTCCTACAATTTCATTTAAATGCTCTAACATTTTATTCATACTATTTCTTAATTTTTCTAAGTTCTCAGATTCTACTTTTGACTCTAATCTTTTAGTTAAAATGCCACTATTTACTTCATCTACTATTTTTGAAACATCAGTTAAAAATCTTTCATCACTTTCTAATATTAATTTTGTCTTTAAAATATTATTGTTTATTACTTTTGACATTGAACCAAACTCATCTTTAACACTATCATCTAACATTTCAACTGTCGATATTTCTTTATTTAAATATCCAAAAAAAGATACTAAGCCAGACTGAAAGCTTTCAATTGAACTTGTAATTCTTTTTATTAATATAGTAAAGACAATAAGACTTAATATAATTATTAAGATTCCCATTACTAGTAAATTTTTTTGAGTAAAATCTACTGAATCTTGAATAAATTGTGCTTTTTCTTCATTTTCTTTCATGTGTTCAGTAATCCAAGTGTCTAACTTATTTGTTAATTTTTCACTAAAAGGATCTAATTCACTCATTAATTTATTACCTTCAGTATGTCCAAATTTAACATAAGTGTTTGCCATTTTAAAAGCGATGTCATAATATTTTTTAAAATCATCTTTAAAAATTTCTAAATCTTTTGTAGTTTCATCAAGAGATTTATTTCTGTGATTTGTAATCATTTTATCAAGTAGTTTATTTCCATCGTCAAAATATTTTTTTGCAATTGTAAAACCATCATCATAACCAGTAGCAGCTCTTGTTGCTGAAACATCAGTTAACCACTGTTGTACTTGAATAACATCTTTTTGAAGCTCTAAAAAATCAAAAATAGTAGGCAAAATACCTTGTTCTTTTTCATTTACTTTTTTTTCAACTGATGAAAGGTGAAAAGCATTTACAACTAAATTAATAGAAGATATTAAAACGATTAGTATCCCTGAAGAAATAAGGATTTTTTTAATTGAAGTGTTTCTAAACATGGTTATCCTAAAGATTGAAATAAAATAACCAATATTTCCTTTATATATTGGTTATTTGTCTATTGAAGTAATTATATTATAAATTGCTTTAATTTATAATTTCTAGTTATATTTAATATAAGTTTACCTTGGATATGAACAGTTATTTATATCTAAACAAATACCATTTATGTATTCAGGGCAATCAGTTGCTAACCAAACCATAGCTTTTGCAACTTCTTCAGGTTCAGCAAATCTTCCAGTTGCAACTGTTTTTTTAAATTCTTTCTTTCTTTCTTCACTATTATCTTTTTGCATATCAGTTTCTGTTGGACTTGGAGCCACACAATTTACTGTAATTCCATGAGCACCTAATAACTTACCATAGATTTTAGTTGCATTTATAAGTCCTGCTTTTGCAATACCGTACCAAACATCAGGATGTCCAATTTGCCCTGCTATTGAAGCGGTATTTACAATTCTGCCATATCCTCTTTTTTTCATACCAACAGAGAAAATATTCATAAGTTCAACTGGAGTATATAAATCAACATTCATAATATGCTCTTTTGCTTCTTCAGGATAATTATCATAAGTATATTTTGGCTGCATATATCCAGCATTATTAATCAAAATATCAATATCTCCAACTTCTTTTGCAAGCTCTTTTAATCCAGAAACATTTGATAAATCATATTCAATTGCAGTTACTTTTGCTACTCCAACCAAGGGGCAAGTTTCAAAATCTCTTGCTACTATAGTTATTTCATATCCTAACTCTAACATTGCTCTAGAAATAGCTAAACCAATTCCTTTATTTCCACCTGTGATTAATACTTTTTTTGACATCTAAAATCTCCATATTATTTTCTAATCTATTATATATATTACAATATTTCATGTATCTTAATTGATTTACATATTTTAATTTATAATATTATTATTTTTATAGTTTTAGAAATTATTATATTTATTTACTCATATATTATTTTTATAAATAAATAGCTATAATACCAATAAAAAATAAGGTATAAAAATAAAAAAATAAATGTTATACAAAAATGAAAAGCATATTTTAAATATTATTAAATATTTCCCTCCACTATTTATTATTACTATTTCTTTAATAATTACAATTTTCCTATACATTGAAAAACAACATTTTTTAGAAAAAGAAAAAATGTTTATTAAAACTCAATATATAAAAAATAATAAAATACAAATAAAAAATAAAATTGATGATTTATATGAATTTATCGTTAAAACTCAAGATGAAACAATTGAAAATTTAAAAGAAAATATAAAAAATAGAGTTTATGAAGCACATACAATTGCAACTAATATATATGAACAAAATAAAAATACTAAAGATAAAAATGAAATAAAAAAGATGATAAAAGATGCCTTGGTAAATATTAGATTTAATGATAATCGAGGGTATTTTTTTGTTTATTCAATTGATTATGAATGTATTTTACTTCCTGTTGCAAGAGAATTAGAAGGAACTAATTTTTACAATTTTAAAGATGGTAAGGGAGAATATCTTACAAGAAAAATTATTGATAAAATAAAAAAAGAAAAAGAGGGCTTTCAAACTTGGTATTACCATAAACCAGATGATATGAAAAATCAGTATAAGAAAATAGGATTTAATATATATTTTGAGCCTTTTGATTGGTTCATAGGTACAGGTGAGTATTATGTAGATTTTGAAAAAGAAGTTCAAAAAGAGATTTTAAAATATATATCAAAATTATCTTCAAATGAAGATAATGGATATTTTGTATTAAACTATGACAAAACAATTTTATATCACAATAATAAAGAAATTATTGAGAATAAATCAACAGATGTAAACTTTTTAAATGATAATGAAAAAGTCATAAAAGATTTTATTTACATTGGAAAAAGTGGAGAAGGTTTTATGTCTTATATCCCAAAGAATAATCATTCTACAAAAATTGGATCGACAAAAACGACATATATAAAAGGTATACAAAACTGGCAATGGGCTATTGGAAAAAGTTTTTACCAGAATGATTTTGACAAGATATTTATAAGTAAAGAAAAAGAACTTAATGATAACTTTAAAGATAATGTAATTTTAATTTTTTATATTGCGACAATTGTTACTTCAATATTATTACTATTCTCTTTTTATATAGTTAGAATTTTAAATAAAAAATTTTCTGAATATAAAAAAGCAATTCATCAACATATGTTAGAAAGAACAAGACAACACAATATCTTAGCACAACAATCAAAAATGGCTTCAATGGGAGAAATGATAGGTAATATAGCACATCAATGGAGACAACCATTGTCAGTTATTACAACAGCTGCAACAGGAATGAAAATACAAAAGGAGTTTAATGAATTAGATGATGATACGTTAAATGACTCTTTAGATAACATTACAAATACAGCAAAGTATTTATCAAAAACAATAGATGATTTTAGAAACTTTTTTAAATCAGATAAAAAAGAATCTCACTTTAAAATAGAAGAAGTTTTTGAAAAAACATTTAAACTAACACAAGCTCAATTTAAAAATTATGAAATAAAAATCATTACAAATTTTGAGAATTATGAGATATATGGATTAGAGAATGAATTGTTACAAGCATTAATTAATATATTAAATAATGCTAGAGATGCATTTGAGCAAAAAGTTGAAAAAGATAGATTTATTTTTATTGATGCATATAAAAAAGGTGATTATGGATTTATAATAATCAAAGATAATGCTGGTGGAATCAAAGAAGAAATAGTAGATAAAGTTTGTGAACCTTATTTTACAACAAAACATAAATCAAAAGGTACAGGAATAGGACTTTATATGACTCAAGAGATAATTAGAAACCATATGGGAGGAAGTTTTACCATAGAAAATAAAACTTTTGAATATGAAGGGAAATCATATACAGGAGCACAATTTACAATAAAAATAGATTTAACTTTTAATTAAAGTTAAAATTCTATTTGTTTCATCTTTTTTACAACTTTTTACATCATTTTCACTTGCTGAATTTTTTAAACAAGATAGTGTTTTTGTAAAGATATTTACCCTATCATACATTCTATCAAGTATTGCCATTTCAACTCTAATCTTATATCTATC
>Ga0193951_1000307_pt1 | contig 22924 bp, 15 predicted proteins | sample BB_2_MG_FD_140370 | JGI IMG/M metagenome (GOLD analysis project Ga0193951, IMG submission 140370) | Microbial mat bacterial communities from the Broadkill River, Lewes, Delaware, United States - BB_2_MG | ecosystem: Environmental > Aquatic > Freshwater > River > Microbial mats | place: USA...
ATCAACTCTAGTAATTAATAAGTTATAGCAATTAATAAATTATGGCAGTTATAGTTTAATGATGATTACACTTGCAACATAAGATGCTGATGTATACGTATCATAATATCGTCGCTTTCTTTTTTCCAATTAACTTCATCGGCAAAAGCTTTTACTGCGCTAATCGCTTGGTTAACAAATTTACCATAATTATTATGGATTTCATCACTTTTATCGGCAATGAAAACAATACGCAAGGTATCAACTAATTTATCTGCGTCCCAGTGTATACAGAAACGAGTTTCTGAGTTATTAGGATTAATGCCAATAGAAATTAACTCACCTCGAATTTCTGCTGCTTCACTTTCATCGTAACGTACAAAAGGAGAAACACCGTTAGCAATGAGTGCCGCTTGATTAATTTTGTTGCTATTACATGAGTTTTTAAAAGCTTGTTCAATTTTTTGATAAAGCTCAGTGAAAGGCGAGTCAGACAAATAATCAATATCTGTTCCTTTCAATAAACGACGCGCCATAGGTATACTGGCAATCGCATAAGTAATGGAGGTATGGTTGCTATCAATATTTTGATTTTGACTTTCATAGCGTTCTGCTATTTCTCTGAAGGTATGGCTAAGGGTATTACTAGCGCCTTTTTCTTTTGCAAACACGTCAAAGGTTAAATGCTGATGATCGCGTAATTTAATTTCATTTTCGGGTAAGCCAAGGGTAGTAGAAATTTCTTTCACCGCCTGATAAACAGTATTATGAAATTTACCTGCATTACTTCTTAGTTCTTCACCTGTTGCTAAAAATAATACTTTTATCTTTCTTACACGCACTGCACCGTCGTAATAACCTTTAAAAGTGCTGTTATGCTGCGGACAATAAAAGAAATATGATTGCTGCTCGGTATGCAATACTCTCTGCTCACCACTATATCTTACGCGTACTAAGCGATTGTTTGCGACAAAGTTAACATGTGATAAATCATATTTTTCAACAACACCAAAAATTTTATGAGATAACGTTTGGTAAAAACGTTGATAGGGTTTCGCTAACGTTTCATCAATTGTGCCGCTAATTTTCTCAATTAAGCTATCTGTCAGCGGTATTTCAGCTAAGATATATTGATTATCACGTGAATCATTTGGTAAATAAACGCGCTCGCCGGCACGATGTTTTTTTAAAATAGATGAAGCTCTTCTCATTTTTCCTCCCCAACACACTAATAATAGTAAAGCACATCAAAAATCTAACGTTTTCTTGTGCTTTCCTTCCTTTACTTGGTTATTTTTCTGTCATTATCATACAATAAAAAATAATACTAATGTTACTTTTGTTGTTAAATTACTCCAAAAATATAAATAATATCGGCAGGTATAGTAAGACGTATCATTGATAATACGTCTTGATATGTTCAGTCTGATGTTCTATTGATTGCTTTATACTAATGATTACTACAAATTACTCATCAACTTCATTTGCTTCAGCTATCCGTTGTATACGATCTTGCTCTTCAAGAAACGCCGCTTTTATTTCTTCAATTACGTTATCGACATCAGCAGACACTTCACTTTCTTGAAAGAGTCCCGTTAGCTGAGTCTCAAATGTTAATTCACCGCTTTCGTATAAAGCCCACATTTCTTGTGCGTATTTGCTTAATAATAACTCAGGAGCAAATTGACCATAATAATTAGTCATGTTTTCTACATCACGTATTAACATTGCTTTAGCATTATTATTTGCCGACGCATCTACCGCTTGTGGTAAATCAATAATCACCGGACCATATTCATCAACTAAGACATTAAACTCTGATAAATCACCATGAACAATACCAGCACATAACATGCGTAAAACATAAATCATCACTAATTGATGGTCTTCAATCGCTTGCTCTTTTGACATAACCACATCATTTAATCGTGGTGCTACATCACCCGCTTCATCAGTGATAAGCTCCATCAACAAAACCCCATCAAAACAACCGAAAGGGTGTGGCACCCTAACACCAGCTTCTGCCAATGTGTAGAGTGCATCAACTTCAGCATTTTGCCATGCTTCTTCTTGTTGGTTACGACCGTACTTAGAGCCTTTTTCCATAGCTCTAGCACGTCTACTGTTCCGACTTTTCCTGCCTTCTTGGTATTGAGCTGCTTTTTTAAAACTACGTTTATTAGCTTCTTTATAAACTTTAGCACAGCGAATTTCATCGCCACAACGCACCATGAAAACAGTCGCTTCTTTACCACTCATTAACTGACTAATAACTTCGTCTACTAAGCCATCATCAACAAGTGGCTGAATACGCTTGGGAGTTTTCAAAACCTTAAGCAACCTTTTGATTATTTAACTGGTTAGCAAGATACTCGTCTAAAGAACCTTCAAAACTAACTAATTTTTTATCTTTAATATCGATAATACGTGTTGCCAAACTTGAAACAAATTCACGGTCATGGCTAACAAAAATTAACGTACCTTCAAAATCTTTTAACGCATTATTTAATGCATCAATCGCTTCAATGTCCATATGGTTAGTAGGCTCATCCATAATCAGTACATTAATATCAGCCATCATCAATTTACCAAATAACAAACGATTTTTTTCACCACCAGAACAGTTACGTGCTTTTTTATTTGCGTCATCATCAGTAAATAACATGCGACCTAACATACCACGTACACTTAAATCGTTATGACAAGGCCTACGCCACTGCGACATCCAATCCATTAATGTTAAGTCATTATCAAAAAATGAGCTACTATCTTGCGGGCAATAACCTACAGAAGCATTTTCAGACCATTTAACAACGCCTTCTTTTTGCGCTAATTCACCCATTAAACAGCGCAATAACGTAGTTTTTCCTACGCCGTTTTCACCAATAATAGCTAATTTAGCACCGGCTTCTAATAATAAATTACCGTTACTAAATAAATTTTCACCTTCAAAACCATGAGCTAACTCTTCAAGTTCTAACGCTTGACGGTGCATTTTTTTACCTGGAGCAAAAGCTATTTTAGGCGTTATACGACTTGATGACTTAACATCATCTAACTTTATTTTATCCATCTTCTTAGCACGAGAACTTGCTTGCTTCGCTTTTGACGCGTTAGCACCAAAACGGTTAACAAAGTCTTGTAATTCAGCTATTTCAGCTGCTTTTTTATCATTACCTGATAATAACTGTTCACGTAATAAGCTAGACTGCTCTAAGAAGAATTCATAATTACCTGGATAAATACGTAATTCACCATAATCAATATCAGCCATGTGCGTGCATACTGAATTAAGAAAGTGACGATCATGTGAAATAATAATCATAGTACATTTACGTTTGTTTAATTCACCTTCTAACCAGCTAATGGTATGAATATCCAAGTTGTTGGTTGGCTCATCAAGTAACAAAATATCAGGGTTTGCGAACAATGCTTGAGCAAGTAATACACGTAACTTCCAACCTGGCGCAACTTGTTGCATCGAGCCAAAATGGAAAGACTCTTCAATTCCAGCTTCTAATAAAATTTCACCCGCACGACTTTCAGCAGTGTAACCATCCATTTCGGCAAATTCACTCTCTAATTCGCCAGCGCGCATACCGTCTGCTTCGCTCATTTCAGCTTGTGCGTAAATAGCATCTCTTTCTTGTTTTACTTTCCATAAAGGAGCGTCACCCATGATTACAGTATCAATTACGTTGTTTTCTTCAAAAGCAAACTGATCTTGTCCCAAAGTGCTTACTTTGTGGCCAGTGCTCACAGACACATTACCAGAGCTTGGCGTTAACTCACCACTTAATATTTTCATAAAAGTAGATTTTCCGCAGCCATTTGCACCAATTAAACCGTAGCGGTTACCATTGCCAAATTTAGCCGATATGTTTTCAAATAAAGGCTCTGCGCCAAATTGCATTGTAATGTTAGATGTAGTGATCAAAAGAAGTTCCTAGGTAGTGCCAACAGAGATAGAATGCCGATTAAAATAACAAGCAGAGTCCAAATAATAAGGTCGCGTATTATACAGCAATATCCTTGCAGTCTATACACTATATTGAATTTAATTGGTTGTTTTTTCGCCTTCGCACTCAAAAATGACTTTATTTTCATTTTTATTGTTAAATCAAAGGCGAATCCCCTATTAAGCAAGCACGTTATTAATCGTTGCTAAAGTGGCGTGATAGTCTTGATAATTAATAGGAACCTGATATCTCGCACCACCATATTCAAGTACAAGCGAAGGAAAACCTTGATTGGTTAATGTTCTCGCAAACTGAATTTGATTGAGTAAAGTTTGCTGAGTTTCTTCTGATTGGAAATCTCGCGTAAAACGCGATAAATCAAAGGAAATTATTGACGATTTACCGTCTCTAGTGCCTCCTTTTGTGGGTAACTCTTGTAAAGATAACTCCCTTGCTAAATCTATTAAAATATCACTATCTGAAGGGTTTAAAGCTCGTAAATAATACCCTTTTTGGATCGCTTCAATCATTTGCAATTGATAGCCTTGATTATGCGCAGCAATAACCGCTCGACAAGCATTATATGTAGAGCGACGCGGCGTATTATTGCGCCAAAAATCAAAATTAAACTCAGTGCCCAATTTTTTTTCAATGGTGTGCCAATGCGCTTCAATCATCTTTTGCTGCTCAGCAGGCATTGGCGTGTTAGAGTCTGGCGCTAAGCCGCCAACAACATATTCTACTTGAATGGATTCAGGTAAATTAAGCTTCAAAGCGTTCCAAACTGGACGATATCCCCAACACCAACTACACATTGGATCGTGAATATAATATAAGATAGTGTTCATTGTTGTGCTCATAACAGCTTAATACCAAATTGATTGTGTGATTATTCACTTACAGCAAAAGCGTTATAACTAGGGTTAGTGCTGTAAGTGAAAATAGATAATTAACCAAATAACTTGTTTAGTTTATCTTTAACTTTATCTTTAACTTTGTCTTTTACCTTCTCTTTTGCTTCTGAACTAATATCAGGGCGTACTTTCACATCATGAAATGGGCCAGAAATTTTAATCGGGATTTTAATACCTGAACTTGAGTCTTGTGCCGCTTGTCCTTGAACAGAGGCCACCATTTCAGTAATAACTTGCATGCTAACTTTGGTGTTTGGTAAATCAATATCACCCGTACCTGACACGCGAATAAAAGGATTGTTTAAGGATAAACTCTCGGTCTTAGCTATCCCGTCAGTTAATATAAAATCTCCTTGTAACGCCGCAAAATCAGTTTTTTCTGCATTACTAAAATCGCTATCTAAACTGACCGCGGCTAAGTTACCCGACATAATATTTGTCGCACTTTTAGCAATCGCGGCTAAGTTAACACCTTTCACCGCACCGTCAATAAAACTAAAATTAAGTTCACCATTAAGCTGGTTAATAAAATCTCGCTGGCTAACGCCTTTAGTAGATAAATTCCAAGCTAATTGCCCTTTACCTAATAACTTATCAAAACCAATTGCATCGGTAAGTAATGGCTCTGCATTGATATTTGCTAATTCGAATTTAGTGGAGATTTGATAAGGTTTTTTATTCGCTAAAACTTCTATCACACCTGAGCCTTGTCCTTGATATCCTTGAAAGTCTATTAGGTTAATGGTCGCTTTTGCGTTATGTGTTTTAACCGATAACTTATTCTCACCTAACTTGATATCTTGTACAAAAAGTTGACGCGATTGAATCGTTATATCGCTATTAATTAAACCTAAGGCAGATAAGTCAATCTCACTGTCATCCCACACTAAGGGTTCACTCTTAACTTCGGCTGTATCATTAGTAGTCGTCGCTTGTTCAGCTAAGGCGCTTTCAGGCAAGTATGGGTTAAGGTCTAATATACCTAAATCAATAGCCCCATTAACTGTTAAGGGCTCAGATAATGTTATATCAACCAATCCGGTAAAAGCTAATTTATCAAGCTCAACCGCGATATCATTTAGCGTGAGCTTATTACTAGCAAAATGCATACTGGTCGCTAAAGAGAATTGATTAAATGCCTCTTCTTTAGCTGCCAATGGCATACCTTGCCACTGTAATAAGGCTTTAACTGAATCACCTGCAATTGATAGTTTTCCGCTAATATCCTGACCTTGTGCTTTTATTTCACCTTCATAGTTCACATTGGCAAGCTCAGATAATAACGCCAGTTTAATGGTAAATGGTTGGTTATTAATCGCTTTAGCAGGTGTGGTTATACTTGATTCAAGTTCAAATACTTTATCCATATAGCGAACACTACCTGATAAATTAAGCGGTTGCCTTAAAGAAGGTAATAATACCGCCAGATCTAGCTGATCAATTGTTTGTGTTGTATTATTTTGATGATCTACCATAGTGAGCTTACCACCTTGAACTTCAACTTGCCCAAGGCTAATATCAAAATTGTCAGGCAATGCAACGTCTGTAGTCTGCTCTTTGCTTACACTTGGTTCACTCGCATTATTATCAGCAATATCAAATTGCCAATTAGCTTTTCCTTTCGCTGATGTTTCTAACAAAATATTAGGGTTAACAATAACAAACTTATCTACATTTAGTTCCCCAGAGAATATTGATAGCCAAGGTATATGAATATTTAACTGGTCAAGTGTTGCCATATCAGGTCTTGATCCCTCAGGAGCATTAGCAAAACGTACATCATTAAGCACCATAGATAATGACGGGAAGAAACTTAATGATTTTTCTCCATCTACTGACAAAGTACGACCCGTTGATTCTTCTACTTTTATACTCACTTGTTTAACAATATCTTCTGTCGATATTAGTTGTGTCGCAGCTACAACTAATAAAACCATAATAGCTATAATGATGGTTATTATTTTTATAAATATTCGCATAATTTATATAATTCTCGCTGAGTTAGAAATAAATTTAATCAAATTGCTACTACTATAGTAAACATGTGTATGGAAGTCAGCGATTAAAATGAAATAAAGTATTACGATTAATTTAAGCATTAATTATTAAATAGTTATCTTCTGAATCTAGTAAGCTTCTTAACAATGTATTGTAAAAACGATTACCAGTGGATAGGATCTACTTGATAATACTGCTTTAATTGTTGGTATAGTTTTGGATGCTCAGCATGGAACTGTTGCGCTTTTTCAAAAAACACTTCACTGGCCACAGCAAAAAATTCTGCGGGATTTGTTGCGCCATAATAATCAAAAAGTGAAGGCGTACCAGTGGCTACATTGCTTTTCAATTGCTCAAATTGTGCCGAAAAAACATCAGACCAACACTGGTAATTTTGACCTTTTTCTAGAATAGGAGCACCATTCGCACGGCCATTTTCTTGATCTAATTGATGTGCAAATTCATGAATCACAACGTTATGACCATCATCAGGTACTTTGGCACCATCAAGAGTATCTTGCCAAGATAGAACAACTTTACCGTAGTCCCATGACTCACCCGCTAACACTGTTTTTTGCGTAAATTGTACGCCACTCGCATCTTTACTTTGTTGATTTTTAACAAAAGCACGAGGGTAAACAAGTATTGTTTGTAGTTTAGGATAAAAATTAGTTTTTCTATTAAGTAACAATAAACAAGCTTGAGCTGCAACCGTTACTCTGATCTCATCTGTTATTTGAACGCCATTACAGCCAATAAAGTTTTTTTCAGCTAAAAACACCTGAATATGTTGCTTAAGTTGTAACTGCAAGTCAGCAGGCATCTGTCTGAAATAAGGCATTCTTTTCTGGATGATTTTTCGCCACTCTTTTTTAAATGGCATGCTAGCTATTCTACTACGTTGATAATTGCGCCAATAAGGTTTACCAACTGAGTAACCTATAAGCAAGACACCAATAAAGATTGGTAATAAATAAGACAACATAATAAAAAGTCAATGAATGGTTTTATTATGAGATTGGTACAAAAGAGCTAAATATCAAGCAGACCAGTCATTAATTAAGTTTAATAATAAAGCTGCCCTTTAGTTTCAAGTTTGAAGTGCAACAATAATAAGGACTAATAAGTCGACATTCATTCAGTGAGCAAAATCCCCCATTCAAAAGCACTTGTTGTTATAGAATCGATTCTTTATAGTAGCTCACTTGTATGAATTAAAAGGAATAAATTATGTTTATAAAATTAGGAAAATCATTACTAAAAGCGACGTTTACACTAGTATTAGTACAGCAAAGCGCTCTTGCCAATGTAACAGAAGCACCGCTTGTTTCAATCAAGTCTCATGATGACTATTTCACTAATATTAGCCAATATTGTGGACAAGCGTTTGAAGGAAAAGTGACTGAAGATAACTCAAACAGCGATAGTTTTGCCAATAAAAAACTCATTATGCATGTACGAAAATGTACTGATTCTCAGCTTCAAATACCATTTCATGTTGGCGACGACGCTTCAAGAACTTGGATTATCACGAAAACAGGTTCGGGTTTATCGTTAAAGCACGATCATCGTCACAAAGATGGCACTAATGATGTTTCAACCATGTATGGTGGTCATACAATAGACGCTGGTTGGGCTGAAGTGCAATCATTCCCTGCTGACCAATACTCTAAAGAGCTTTTTGTAAAGCAAGGTATTCCTCAATCAGTAGGTAATACATGGCAAATGTTTATTTATCCAAGCCAGTTTACGTATAGATTGATCAGGGATGGCAGAGAGTTTAGAGTCGATTTTGATTTAACTAAACCGGTCACTCCGCCTGCTGCACCTTGGGGCTATAAAGATTAATAATAGTTATAAAAAAACGGGGCTAAAATAAAATTATTTTAGCCCCGTTTCTTCACTGCAATCAATTATCGCCTGAGTTAGTTAAGCAAATCTGTAATGAACGCTTGATAAGCATTAGGCTCAACAATAGCACCATGATGCTGAATCACAAATGCAGCCGACTTAGAAGCAAGCTCTATCGCTTCACTAAGGCTTAAACCATTAGCTCTTGCACCAAGGTAAACACCATTAAATGAATCACCAGCAGACGTTGTATCAACTACGTTATCAACAGGGGTGATAAAGAACTCATAAGCAAGATCGCCTAAATAACAAATAATCCCCATTTCACCATTTTTGATGATTAACTCATCAAACTGATACGGTTTACAAAAATCATAAACCTCTTGCGATGTTGTCATACCATAAAGTTGCTCAAAATCGTCAACTCCTGGCAATAAAACATCTGCTGCACTAAAAGCTAATTCAAATTGCTCTTTCGCTTGTGTAGGTGTATCCCACATTCTAGCTCGATAATTTGGATCAAAAACAATCTTAACATCGGCAGATTTTAATTTTTCTATCATAGACCAAAAATCAGCACGTGCTTCAGGTTCAACAACCGCTAAAGAAATACCTGAAAAGAAGAACATATCCCCTTCTGATAACTGGCTTATTGCTTGATCATCGATATGCTGCATAACCTGGCGAGCCGCAGAATCATTGCGCCAATAGGTAAAGCTGCGTTCACCTTTATCATCAAGTTGAATTGAATATAAGCCTGGTATTTTAGTTTCTGATTGAAAAACTAAATCCGTTCCAATTTGCTCATCTTCAAAATATTGAACCATTTTTTGGCTAAAATTATCTTTTCCAACAGCGGTTACCAAGTTTACTTTTATATCACTAAAAGTACGCTTTAAATAAACTGCTGTATTAAAAACATCACCGGCAAATGACTGTTTAATGGTACTTGATGACTTTTCTTGCGAAGCTGTCATCAGCTCAATCATACACTCACCGAATAAAAAAATGTTTTTCATTTATAAAGCCTTATTCTTATTTAAACTAAATTTATACTGATTCTCTTATTGGAATCAGTATAAATTAATTACTTAATAACTCAATTACTTATTGCTTTTAAGCGGTTCAATTTTGGGGATAAGAATCCAAACAGCAGCAATGGCAATAATCGCTAACGATGCACCAATAACAAATGCTGGGGTATAATTACCATCAGCCGTTAAAATAGGTACAAGAGCGGTTAATCCTAAAGCGCCTAACTTAGCTGCCATACCAGAGAAACCAGAAAGCGTACCAACGGCTTTTTTACCAAATAAGTCACTAGGCAGTGTTTGCACATTACCAATAGTTGTTTGGAAACCAAATAAAATTACAGCCATAATAATGACAGCCATCGTTGGTCCACCAGGATTAGCCATTGCTAACAATGCTGGTAACATAATTAGACAACCTAAAGTGATCGTCAATTTACGTGTCTTATCTGTAGTCCAGCCAGCCTTGATACGATTTTGCGCAAGAAGACCACCAAACCAAGCACCAAACATAGCACCAACGTACGGCACCCAACCATAGATACCAATAGATTTAACGTCCATGCCATAAACTTCATTCAAGTAAATAGGAATCCAAAAAACGAATAACCACCAAATAGGATCGATTGCTGCAGAAGCGATGATCACGCCCCAGCTTTCTTTACGAGAAAGTAATTCAGCTGTTGATGGGTTGTATTCGTTTTCATCACATATACCTTCAGAATCAACAGTTTTTTGACCTGTTAGAATATACTCGCGTTCTTCGTCAGTGATCCAAGGATGATTTTTTGGTGGCGCTTTCACTAATATTATCCAAGGAATAAGCCACAATAGACCGACTAAACCAATAACAACAAAAACCATCTGCCAACTAAAAAATACGGTTAAATAAGCAATTAAAGGAATAGCAATAATACCACCAATAGCGGCACCTGAATTAAAAATCCCCTGCGCTAAGGCACGTTCTTTAGTAGGAAACCAATCAGCATTACTTTTAGCTGCCCCTGGCCAGTTTCCTGCTTCAGCGACACCTAATATTGCACGGAAGATACTAAAACTAAGTACCCCTTGTGCCATAGCATGCGCGGCTGTTGCCAAAGACCAAATACCAATAGACAAGACAAAACCTAATCTTGTTCCTACCCAGTCAAATATTTTGCCAAAGATCGCTTGACCAAAAGCGTAAGATAAAATGAAAACAATAGAGATGTTTGCATAAATTTGTTTACGCTCTAAAGCCGACTCATCAGGAAATAATTCCTCAACAATATCAGGCCATAACACACTAAGTGCTGAGCGATCGATATAATTAATTACTGTGGCTAGGGCAATTAAAGTAATTACCCACCAACGTAGGTTTTTTAATTTCATACCTATTTCCCTACCGGTTTGCTGTTGGCTTTTTCAATATCTAAATTATCAAATGTGCCTTCAGGTAAAAAATCTTCACGTGGCGGACTGAATGTATCAATCAAAATACCACCTGTAGGAGACGTTGCACCGTGATCATCGTAAGGTGCCATGAAACAACTATCACCCGCTTTTAATATCTTAGTTACACCATTAATATTAAAGTGAAATTCACCTTCAACAATATAAGTAACTTGTGAATGTCTATGAGCATGGTTGTAACCAATTGCGCCTTCAGCGAACCAAATTTTAACGGCCATTAATTCATGGTTATAACCTAACATTTGACGCTTTAGTCCACCGCCAATGTCTTCAATTTCTGCTTCATTACCAAATGTAAAAACTTCACCTTTGCTCATTTTTTTCCCCTACTATTTAATTTTTAATAATTCAAAACGGCCATTAAACTCATATTTTTTGCCGTTATATGTAAATGCATTTTTATGGTCTTTCTTTACTGTTTTAGCTGAATTGAACGCTAATAAGTAATGTCTGTTACCTGAAAAACCAATTTCAACAACATCAATATTGTTGTCTTTTTTATGTGATAATCTTTGAAGCTGACTTACCGCACCTATAGTGAACTCTTTCGATGGGTTATATTCTCCATGAGGCTCTAATACATTAACAAAAGTATGGTTGTTCGCTTTAACCTTACGGTTAATAAACGCATTTTCATTACGTAAATTAAAGAATGGGTCGTTCGCACCAATTTGAGTAAACATAAATGATGCATCACCATCCATAATAGATGAATTTGTATAGAATCGCCCATTATCATTTAACCAAGTAATTTGAGCTAGACCAGCTTTAGGTTGTGCTTGAGCTTTTAACCATAAGTGTTGATAGCCATTTTCTTTACCTAATGCAGGCAAACTGGTTAACTGAGTATTTAGATCAAAGTTAGTACTAATTAAATGACCTTTGTAATGTAAAGGTAGGTCGTACTGATGTTTATTCTTTGAGTTTACATCAAATATATCTACAACCAGTGATAAATCTTGAGCTTTATCACTCGGAATATTTATCAAAGCGATAGTACGTTTTAACGAGACGCCTTCATAAGCACTATCAATCAATGCTGAGCTAATAGTTACGTTATCATTCTTAGCAAAGAACACTAGTTCAGGGTGATTAGCATTACCCACTTCTGTCACACCATTGAAGTGTGATTTTTCATCAACAACAACAGTATTATGAGCAATAGTTTGTTTAGCCCAAGTTAGGTTTTCAGGTAAGTAACGACCACCATATTTAGCTTCAACGTTTAAAAAACGAGCTGCACCATAGTCTGAAACAATCTCTTCACCTCTATCGTAAAACTGCCAAGTTAACTTATCAAAATGACCGTGACCTAACCCTTGCGCAGCAGGCTTAAATAAAACAGCTTGTTCGCCACCGACATTTTGACGCATAATAACTAACGCACCATCATTACCGTCATTACCATCACCAAAGGCAACTGAATTAAATTTATATGGTTTTTCTAATTTATTATCAAGCGCTTGAGCAACTTTCAAACCGTCACCCGTTAATAAAATTTGATCTTGTTGTTTAGCAATATCAAGTAAACTTGCATCACCTGTTAAACCGTAAGCAACCGCAACACCATTCACTAACTCAATAGTGTCTATGCCTTTACTTTTAATTGCGTCATTAATAGGAAAAAACAATTTGTTATAACTTAGCTGTATCGTTGTATCAATTGCTTTTAATACGATTCCGTCTCGGTATTCAAATATTTTACGTTCAGGTTGATTGGTTTGTATTACTTTCGCAAAAGTAACAAACGGCATTAAGGCATAACGTTGATAATAAGGACCTTCATTGTAATAACCTTGTGGTGAGAACAACTCATCTAACTGCCTTAAAAAACCACCTGTTCCTGATTTATCTAAACCATAAAGCGCTTGTTCAACCCATTCTGGCTCGTCTAAAACATAACCTGTCATACCCACGGCCGTTGTAGTCCATGTACCGTGATTATGTACTTTGTTAAATGTTTCAGGTGAATCTACCGAAAGAAACTTTACGATAGGACGAAATAGTCCAGCTTCAATTTTTGCTTTTTCATCTGTTGATAACGTAGCCAAAATCAAATCGTAAGCTTGGCTGGTATAAACCAACCAAACAGCTTCATTTAAACTTTGCCAAAACAATTTACCTGGGTTTTGTTTACCTATTTTTCTTTTTGGATGTGGTGGTAACGTAGGGTATAGCTGTGCATAACCAAGTAACATATCACGCACATAATTAGCGTATTTTTTATCTTCTGTTAATTGATACATCACACCAGCATCATACATTAACTTGTAGTTTGTTTTATGACGCTCGTGGGTATAACCACCACCACCATCTTTTGGTAACGGTATCGTTATCTCTTGCTTTATTTGTTCATCCACAGAAGATTTTTTAGCGGTAAAAGTGCGCTTAAACTGCCCTTCTTGAGTAATAGCTGTACGCATTTTTTCAACATCAGCTGTAGTTATCACTAAGTTAGGACTTGTTTTGGCAATAGCTAACGAGTTAACACTAACACTTGCTAACACAACCAATGCTACTATCCAACTCTTCGACACAGACACTATTGGTCTTACATTTAATACTTTAGAAAATATAGACATAGGTTTCTCTTATTATAATTGCTTGTTATTAACTAACACTGCAGTATGTGGGCCTTTAGCGTGTAACTCTTGTACGCTAGGTGAAGTCGTGTTGTTAAACGTATTGGTTTTAATCAACGTTTTAGGTTCGCCAACAGTATGTTCAATAATAATAGGCGCTGAGTTTTTAAAAGTATTAGTGTCGATATTTACAACTTGTACGCCATGTAAATAAAGACTTGCAGCAGACTTATTACGTTTTCCTTTACCACTATTTTCTATCTTGTTGTTTGTCATTTCTAGGTGAGGACCAAATGTACTTTCATCAGTACCGCCACGATATAAGTTAACTAAAGCCCCATCGACATTTTTAAAGGTGTTATTCTTTAAAATGGCATACTCAGTGTTATAAATACCTAGGTCTTCAATTTCTTTATTTAAGCGAAGAATATCACCAGTAACCTGTGTAAAGTTATTATCGGTTAACTCAATATAGTCTGCAAAAGCACCTTTACCTGAATCAAAGAAATGAAATGAATGGTTAGTATCAAGTGCACTAATATTACTATTACGTAAAACAAAACGGTAATTATCAACCATACCCCATTTCTGCGTACGAATTAACGTATTACCTGCAGCATCAGGGCTATTCATGCCACTAATATTTAAGCCATCGAGTGTTAAACTACCGCCATTAGAAATTTGAAATAACGTTGAGCGCTGGAAAGTTATTGTTACTTTACCTTTATTTTTTGCTTTAATCGTTAACGTTTTATTTACGTCGATCATTTTTCTTACATCATACTGACCATCGGCCAATACAAGTACATCACCTTCATTGGCAACTAATACGGCATTAAATAAAGCATCAGCTTCATCTTTAACTTGTACGATTTTTCCTGAATCAAAAGCTACTAATGCTTCATTTTTAGCATACCAGCTAGGACCTGTTGCCGACTTTAACGTTGGTGTTAGAGACTTTTTAGCTCCTTTAGCCGCAAGTGCTTTATTGACAGGGTAAAGTAAACCGTTGTCAGCACGTGCTAGTGCGATTTTTTCTTGTTTAACGCCTGCTGCAATTTTTTCATCCACTAGGGTATTAGCAATATTCCCTTTAAAAGCAATACCACTTACATCATCAAATAACGTAAAAGGTTGTTGACCATTCTCATTGAAAATTAAGTTATTTTGCATTGTAGAGTTAATTGGTACTGCCGTTCTTTCTGCATCACTACCTGCTGCTAATTGCAAATGATCAACATTAATAAAACTGTTATTTTCTACTAGTGCATTATTCACTTGATGGTATCGATTAATCTTAGAGTTAGGAACACCATTCATTACCGTAAAACCACTACCAAAGCGATAACCAGTTAAGCCTTCAAGGTAATTATTTCTAACAATTTGATTTTTATTAATGACACGAATACCGCCAGTATGATCAACACCATTACCAAAAAACACGTTTTCTTCAATTAAGTTACCATCACCATGACGTAGCGTTAATGTCCCTCTTGATTCAAAAAACACGTTATTACGAATCGTGTTTTGTGCTGATTTAATTGAGATAATTTCTACTTCACCATCACAGCGGTCAAAATAGTTATTTTCAACGACAGTAAATGAATTGGATAACGAATAATGGCTTGTACCGATACGTAATGTTTCACCACCATTAGAGCCAAAGATAGGGCGAGGACCAAAGTAATTGTGATCAATTTTATGATGGTTTTCTTGGCTTTCTTCGCTATCAAGACGTACAGCGACTGTTACACCTTTATTTTGTTTTCCTTCAAGGTGACTATGATCAAAACGATTGTGCTTACCGTACAAAGCTACCCAATAATCTGATTCACTTTTATCCGGATTGTTATAGTGGTCAATAACCACTTCACTTACACGTGAATGGTAGGCCAAGTTATCTTTAGTACTTCTAAATGCGATAACTGAGTTGCTTGGTGTATAACCATCTTTAAACACTAAACCTTTAACAACTAAATGCTTTCCCGCTAATCTCAAATTAGATTGACCAGTAAGAAAAACTTTACCTTTGGTTTCTGCTTTGAGCGTGATCGGTTCTTCTTTCGTTCCTTCACCTTCAAATAGAATTTCAAAATTATTCCAAGTACCATTAGACAAAATTATTTCATCACCTGGTGATAACTTATCAAGCGCACTTTTATATTCAACTTGCGATTTAACAACCCATGATTTCGCCATAATTTGTTGACAAAAAACAGTGCTTAAGATCACTAAAGTTGAAAAAATAACACGTGGGAAATGTTTAGACTTGTTCATAACTACCTCAAAAACTAGAGCTTAAAATGTAGAGTTCTCAATTACCTAACGCAAAGAGAACTCCATTTTTACTAGATATATTTATAGATTAGGCTTAAAAGCTTGCTTTTACGCCAAAGAAGAATTTACGACCAGAATAAGAATAATCAGAGACTGTTCCTGTTCCACGAGTCATAACTTGTGCTTCTTCTAACAAGTTTAGTGCTTTTAATGATACTGAGACATTGCTACTAATTTTATACTTAATAGCCGCATCTAAATAATCACTATCCTCGACCCAACGGTGACTTTTGTGAGGGAAAGGTAAATTATTTGGTTGGAAATAGCGTGAACGATATTTATACATTAAACGCATAGATAAGTTATCACCTTCCCAGTAGATTGAGCCTGATGCAACATTTTTAGAGAACCCCATAATGTTTGCATCTGGGCTAATTCCCCAGTTTGCCGGCTCTTCCGTTCTAAAGTCAGAAATGGCATGGTTCCACGCACCTTTTATACCAATACCACTAAGAACACCTGGTAATTCAGAGAAATGCTTTTGGAAGGTTAATTCAAAGCCTTTAATTGTCGATTCATCATCTGAGACTTGGTTTACGCTATAAGGGATCGACTGTGAATATTCTACTTCATTCGTTGTACCATCAGCACTTACAGTTGTTACTGTTGGTACACGGTTTTCTATCACTAAATTAGTGCCACCAGTAAAGTTCTTCCAGTAACCGGCTAAAGTAACAGCCATATCAAGACTTGGGTACCACTCTAACGATAAATCAAAGTTATTCGCGGTAAATGGTTTCATCATGTTACCTTGAGCTGTCGCACTAACTACTTGCTCGTCATAACCACCACATTGAGCACTCTCACTCGTATCTGCAGAGTTACAATCAGTAATTGTTTGACCTGCTGACATAGCATTCAAAGCAAAACGTGACATTGAACGATACGCTGCTGTTCTTAGTAACCACTCATCATTTAAATGAAAAGTAAGGTTTAAACTTGGTAACCACTCATCATATGAATCATCTAAAAACAACTGAGCCGTTTCGAAAGAATAGCTCCATTGCTCAACACCATCTTCATTAAATGTTTGCGTTAGAATTGGTTTTTCGCCCCAAGATTTAGAATCAGTATCTGTACGTACATAACGTACACCTACATTACCAGTTACCGGTAATCCTGCAAATTCAGTGTCTAAATTTGCCATCATGTATACAGCAGCGGTTTTTTCTGTAACATCAACTAACTGACCATCAATTTGATTCGGGTTTTCACCGATATCATAAAAGCCAACATCAGGATTATTGCCTTCAGGGGTATTAAAACCTACTTGCCCTAAATACGCACCGATTATACATTGAGAATCAAAAGTTAAGAAGTTACCTGCATCGGCAGCGCCACCTTCAGAGCCAAAGAAACCTTCAAGACTATGACCATTATCACCACAAGCTTGTGCTCTAGCAGTTGCTTCAGCATGCTCTTCAGGATATAAACTATCAAAGTCGTTATTAGCGCCATCTCTATCTACATGATCATCTGAATTCCAGTTATCATCAATAGGACGACGTTCTCCGGTATCGACTTCTAACGCGGTAGCTATTTCTGAATAATCATATAAATGCTCACTTGAATAACGAACGCCCATTTCTATAGATGAAATAACTTTGTAATCATCAAAAGAATATTGAGTATCGAACTTCACAGCCCAAATATCATCTTCACGCTCATCATTTTCACGGCCATACTCTAAATAAGCACCACCATCAGAGCCAACAAAGCTCGCCATATCACTGACGTCAAATGCAGCACCAGCATAATCGGTATTACGAACTAACTCACCACCTTCAGCTTTATAGAAGAAATTAGCATTTTCAATTTGCTCATTATCACCAAGATATAATTTAGGTACAGTGCCTCTTGAATCTAATGAATAAGCTGTTGTTGATTCATGACGGAACTTGGCACGTTGGCGTAAGCGGTAACGGTAAGATTTTGAATAAGAAGCATCAAACGATAAAACTAAGTTGTCATTTGGTGTGAAATCAATATTAAGACCGTAACCATCGTATTTATCCACTTGATTACGATTTTCACCTTGTAGCGTTAACTTACCTTCGCCTTCTTCATAAAGTAAAGTGCCGTTATCGCCAATAATTAAGGTATCAACATTTAAATTTTTGCCACGCTCCTGGGCTAACTCCATACGATCTTCAGTATACTCTAAATGCGAGTATGCATAATCGAAGTTAATATCCCATTTATCATTAGGAACCCACTGAAAAGTACCAACGATATTACGACGTTCATCTTTATCAGTACCTGTACGCCAATATGAATCATCTGGAATAAAAAAGATTGAATCTGGATCAAATTTAGCTAAGTGATCTGCACCATTAACACCAAATCTTTCAGGATCAGCATTTGGACCTAAAGTTACCAAATCAGCTGAACGACCAGGACTTACCATAGAGTCATTATCAGGCAAGTTATTGTTACTGCTATTTAAGTCACGATCACCACAACGCTCATTATCACCATTATTAGTGGTAAGCGGTGAACCATCTGCAGCCCTAAAGCTACAAGCAGCTAATGTTGAGCTTGTACCATAATTTTCTTCTGGGTTAGCAGAGTTACTTTCGACATAACCTAAACTAAAACCCATTGCTCCAAAAGAATCAGTTTCAAAGCTATGTACTGTTGAAATAGTGAACTTATTACCCCACGCTGACTGATTATCAGCCGCAGTATAATAGTCATTGTAATCAGCTTGTGCTTCTACCGTGGTTTTACTTTTTCCGTAATCGACTGCACGAAGAGAGCCAACATCGATAGTACCTGAAGTACCACCTTCAACTAAATTCGCTTGTTGCGATTTATAAATGGTAACTTTATCAACTAAATTAGACGGGAATTTTTTAAAATTAACAGCACGGCCAGCACCAGCATTAGTGATAGTACGACCATTGAAGGTTGAGTAGCCCCAATAAGAGCCTAAGCCACGAATTGAAATTTCATTTTGGCTACCTTTTAAACGGTGACCTGAAGCGCCTGATACATTTTCAATTACATCAGATAAAGAAAGACCAGGTAAATCACCAAAATCTGCGGCAGCAATAGCATCTACAATTGCCGAATTATGCTTTTTTTCACTAAGTGAACGCGTCATAGTTCCACGCATTCCTGTGACTTCAATCACCTCAATGTTAGCAGATTTTTTTGTGGCTTCAGCTGCGCTAGTAGCTTTATTTTGTTCTATTGCTTGAGCTTCTTCAGAAAAAGCTGGTGCACTAAGTAATGTCAGAAAAGCAGATGTAAGTAATGCGGCTTTCCCTCTGTTATTTACTATATTACTAGCTTTAAGAGCCGAGCTGATTTTATTTAATTCCACCTTTAATCTCCCCTAATGGCTTATTTGTTTCATGTGTTTTATTTTATAAGTTTTTGCTACTATTTTTTCTGATTATATTAGTTTGCAATCAATTTAAATATAACCAATTAACACCCTTTGTGTCAACCAGTTTACTTTACCAACTTAACTTACCAATTTAATTGCAAATATTAAAGCATGTAATACCAATACTATTAGTAACTTTCTCGCTTTTTTATACCAAAAATAACAAATACTGTTAAATAATTACCGATTTGCTTTTGCCAAAAGCCATATAAATCGCTATCATAACGGGACAGATAACTCTTATGAGTCATTATAATTTTTGTTAAGGAATCATTATGAGCAATCGCAGGCTGTTTTGGCGTATTGTCGAAAATATAGAAAAATCTATAGACTCAGGCACTTATTCTGCCGGAAGTCGTTTACCGCCCGAACGAGAACTCGCTCAAACTTTTGATGTTAGTAGACCAACTATCAGAGAAGCTATTATTGCGTTAGAAGTAAGAGGCCGTATTGAAGTAAAAACAGGATCCGGTGTTTATGTACTTGAGTCTGATAATATTGCTGGTGCTGCTGAAAAAGTAAATGCATTTGAGGTAACTCAAGCCCGTGCACTTATTGAAGGTGAAGTTGCTGCTATTGCCGCAACGACGATAACAGAACCTGAATTAAAACAGCTATATAAAACACTCGTTGATATGGAAAACGAGAAAAACATTGCTGCTGCTGATGAAGAATTTCACAGCATTATAGCGAAGAGTACTCGTAATGCTGCCATGATTTTATCAGTTAAAAATTTATGGGATCTACGCTCTTCTACACCTGCTATTATTGATGATTATAATAGTGTTTGTAGTCGCGATAATGAACAGACACTAGCTGAACATAAAGCTATTTATCATGCATTAGAATCAGGTAACTCAACAGAAGCACGCCAAGCAATGCATGGGCATTTCAACCGTCTTATTAATACACTATTTGATGCAGCTGAAACTAAAGCATTAGAAGAAATAAAGCGCAAAAACAGTGAGCAACGTGGCCTCTATTCGATACCTAACGCTACCAGTATCTAAAGTATAATTTATCAGTTCTGCCGGTAATTACCTATGCCGGCAACTCTTTTCTCTCTTTATTTACCTTTGAAGTTTTAAACACGTCATTCCGTTGGTCACTTAATACGGAATCCCATGCGTGTGGTTGAATAGTACGTAGGATAGCGAATCCATACACTACGAAGCATAACGCTTGAGATCCTGAATCAAGTTCAGAATGACGACTGAAGTCGCCCCTACAGCAAACAACATACGAAGGAGTTGAATATCATCATTGTAGAGGCGAATTTATTCGCCTAATAATAGGGTATAACATAATACAGCGTTATCGGTGTGTATTGTGTTCAGGCGACTGAAGTCGCCCCTACTACAAACTCCCTTACAGCAAATTACATATGAACAAGTTGAATATTATCATTGTAGGGGCGAATTTATTCGCCAAATAATGGGATATAACAGAATGCAGATGTTATTGGTGTGTATTGTGTTCAGGCGACTGAAGTCGCCCCTACATACGCCCTACATTCACCTGCATACGTCCTATAAAAACATTGTTAGGCGAAGGTGACCGACATCACCGTAGGGGAGAATTTATTCGCCTAATAAGAACAGGCGACATTCGTCGTCACTCCGTTGCCCTTCCCCTGTCATTCCGTTGGTCACTTAATACGGAATCTTCCTCGTAAAGCAGCATAAAACTTGAGATCCTGAATCAAGTTCAGGATGACGGTGATCATTCAGAATGGCTTATTATTAAGGATAACTAAATATTGAGGATAACTAAAAATATTTAAAAAGTAGGTTGTTTTAGACAAAAAAAAAGCCTCTCAGATGAGAGGCTAAAAGATAGTAATACAAGCTACTATCCCATCAAAATTACTTTGCTAAATATCGCTAATTACTTCTCTAATTTAGAAAAGTAATCAAAAATTACTGGCACATCATTTTGACCAAGGCCTGCATCAACAGCTGCCTGTAGGTTTGCAGAAGTACCTTGAGCGATTAAAGACTCACTACCAAGATCAGCAACCATTTGATTAAAGTAACCAAGATCTTTATTTGCGTTTGCAACAGAGAAACCTAATTTCTCTTCACCATCTACTGCATAAAACTTACAGAACTGCATGAATGGCGAGTTAGATGGACCTGCAGACATAATGTCAAACAATTGTTGACCGTCAACACCAGCAAGTTTTGCTATAGCAAAAGCTTGTGACATCGCTGTAACAGTTGTCATACCCATAAAGTTATTAATTAACTTAGTTGTATGGCCTGCCCCTAATTTACCAAGATGGAATACATTCTCACCTTGCTCTTCTAGTAAAGGTTTAACTTTATTAAAAGTATCAATATCACCAGCTGCCATGATGTTTAACAAACCATCTTTAGCGTGTGCAGGAGTACGACCTAAAGGAGCGTCGATCATACCAATGCCTTTTTCAGCAAGGGCTGCACCAATTTTAATTGTTGATGCTGGGATAGAAGTACCGAAGTCAATCAAAGTTGAACCTTCTTTCATACCAGCTAAAACACCATCTTCACCATATACAATTTTTTCAACAACAGCTGAAGTTGTAAGACAAAATTCAACTACATCACTAGCAGCAGCTAATTCTTTAGCAGAAGTAAATTGCGTAGCATTACCACGAGCAAGTACCGCATCAACAGCAGCTTGGTTAAGATCCATAACGTTTACTTGAAAACCACGTTTTTGTAAGTTTTCAACCATGTTGCCGCCCATAAGGCCAAGGCCGATGAAACCTATAGTAGGTTTTGTCATATCTAACTCCTAAAAATATTTTTATGTTTATCTGAGTGTGAAACTCTTCACCTAAACTCAGATTACTATTTAATCTAAAACCAAATAACAACTTTGATTAGAATCTATTGTGCAAACCAAAAGTGGTATATCTGCATAACTTTGAGTCACTGAAAAGATTAATACTGTGACTATTTAATACCAACTAACTGGTTAGTTAATATGCCTAACAATCAGGAACAATTTAATACTAACCAATGGCATTCAGCATGTCAACCAATTTACAATAATTGGTAATAACACAAGAAGGTTTATTTAATGAGGTTCGGATGAAATATATAGTCATTTTCTCAATAAAAAACGCAGTATCTAACCTAAATCAAATACTGCGTTATTGTTAATATTTAATGATTAATAATCTACTTCTTCATTATTACGCTTTCATTAAAACTTACCAAAAATGGTTATATTGTAAATATAATTTACATGTTATATATAACCAAAACTAACATACTTTAATAAAACCTAAACTAGTTTGTAAAAGCTAATTTAGGTCTAAAATAAATTAGAAACGGTAGCTAGCACCAAAAGTAATACGACGGTCAGTGATACCTTGAGCACATAATAAAGCACCTTCATTAACACAAGATTGAGTAATATCAGATTCAGTTAAATTAAC
>Ga0193951_1000308_pt1 | contig 22888 bp, 20 predicted proteins | sample BB_2_MG_FD_140370 | JGI IMG/M metagenome (GOLD analysis project Ga0193951, IMG submission 140370) | Microbial mat bacterial communities from the Broadkill River, Lewes, Delaware, United States - BB_2_MG | ecosystem: Environmental > Aquatic > Freshwater > River > Microbial mats | place: USA...
AGCTGGTCTTAGTGTTGCAAACCTTCAGTGTGGGACTCATCCTTCACTCAATCCTGAAATAGCAGCAATACTAAAAGAAGAGGGTAAAGTTTTAGATAACTCAAACTCAAACTGCTCAGGCAAACACTCTGGTATGTTAGTAGGCTCAAACTTTTTAGGTGATGATTTGGACTCTTACCTAAGCATAAATCACCCCGTACAACAGAGGATTTTAAAGGCTATCTCACAAATTTGTGAATATGACGCAAAAGACATAATCATAGGAACTGATGGATGTGGTGTCCCTGTTCATGCTCTTCCTTTAGACAAGTATGCGCATGGAATTGCAAAGCTTGCAAAGCCAGATGTATTTGATGAAAAAAGAGAAGAGAATGTTAAAAGAGTTATAGATGCTATGGTGAGTTACCCATATATGGTTGCAGGCAAAGATAGACTTTGCACTGATTTAATGCTTACATGTAAAGGTAAACTTTTTGCTAAACTTGGAGCAGATGGATACTATGCTGTTGGGATAATTGGTAAAGGAATTGGACTAACATTTAAGTGTGAAGATGGGAAAATACCTATTGTTGAAGCACTTGCAGTTCATACTCTTTATAAACTTGGGTTTATCACAAAAGAAGAGTTCGACGCACTAGAAAAATACCATAAAATAGAAGTAAAAAACCATAGAGGTGAAACCGTAGGACATACTGATTTTGATTTTGAATTAAAATAGTTTTTATACCGTGTACATGTAAAGATATTACATGTACACGAAATCTACTTTTTCAAAATCCCATTTGCAGTACGAATCCCTGAAGCCCATGCTCCTGTAATTCCTCTACTTGTTCCTGCTCCATCTCCAATGACATAATAACCCTCTTTTACCATAAAATACTCATCAATAAATATTGGTTTATTTGAGTATGTTTTTATCTCAGGATAGTAAATAATCGTAGAAGGGTGTAAAATACCTGGGATAATAGTATCTAACATTTTTAAAGATTTCCATATATCACGAAGTATCTTTGCAGGCATACTAAGAGATAAATCTGCTGCTACTGCATTTTTTAAAGTTGGTTCAAAATCATATAAATCAGAGTTAAAAGTCTCTTTTTTACTTCTACTTCCGAGTCTAAAATCACCCACTCTTTGCATGATTACAGAGCCACCAGTAAGTTGCATAACCATCTCACCAAGTATCTTTCCAAATTGCTGACCACTTACAACTGGTTCTGTTAGCCTAATAGTCTTTAGCATTGCAAAATTCACTAGATTGTTCGGTTTATTTTCTCTTGAAAGTGAATGTCCATTTACTGAGTAGTAACCTTCATACTTTTCTCTTACAATATGAGCGCAGCCTGAGTTTGTACAAAAAGTTCTCACTTTATTTGGAAAAAGGATTTTTGGATCATAATAATCTCTTACTATTGGGTAGTTTTCCTCTTTAGTCTCAATCCTCACACCAATATCTACTATATTGTCACTATATACAACGCCCAAAGTATCCATCTGCTTTTGCACCCACTCATAATCAGCACGACCTGAAGCAATAACTATATTTTTAAATGAAACAACTTGTCCACTTTCTAAAACTATTTCTTTTTTATTTTTAACAAGTTCTTTTACTTCAGTACTTAAGGCAACATCTACATGTAAAGCTCTTAACTTCTCTATAAGCCCAGCAATCAGCTCCGAAGATTTATCTGTTCCTACATGGGCTTGGTCAATTGCGAGAATTTCAACACCTATTTTAGTTGCTCTTTTTTGGTATTTTTCTACATGTACGCGCTCTTCTATCTTAGGGTGCAGATGCACCTTCACTTCTTCTAGTAGCTCTTCAACTTCTTCTTTTTTCCAATGTTCATAAGGAAATCCTACAGGATATGTATAGTTTTGCTTGCAGTCGTTTCGCAAACCACCAGAGCTTATCTTTTTTTTCTCAACTAGTAGTACCGACAATTTTGAGTTTTCTGCAATCTTAAAAGCTGTTCCAAGTCCAGCAGGACCTGAGCCTACGACTATGACATCGTACTCTGATTTTATATTTAAATTTTTCATAACAAGCAGTATATCATATTAATTTAAGTTTTTTAAAATAATAAGAGTAGTATACTTAAGGTTAAATTTTTTATACCTTTTAAATAGACATATAGGAGTTATTATGGAAGAAAAAACAAATATTTGTAATAAATTTATCAAATTTATTACATTTGTCAACCTCCCAATAAAGAAAAAATTTCTCCTTTTTGGTTTGGGTACATTTTTTTGGTTTGCTGTTATAGGAACACTTAGTGTTACTTCTCTAACATTTGTACATTATAGATACTCTCAAATTTCAAACACAGCAATTCCTTATCTTCAATCTATGGAAATAATATCTCCTAAGTTAGAGAGTATAAAACGACTTTGTAAAGATATCGGAACACCAAATAGCAAAGACAGGTGCCTTTTTAATGCTACGCTACAACTAAGGCAAATACAAAATGCAATAACTTCTAACACTATAAATTTAGCAAATAACCAAAATTATAATATTTTTGAAACGCTAACATACACTCTTGCAAAAGATGATCCTGTAGGCCAACAAACGCTTCAAAGCATTCTTGAAAAAGTAAAAACTATGGATAATCTCATAGCAACTCAAAAAACAGATATATGGCAAGAATTAAATAAAAATGCGGAAGATACCAAAACAATTATAGACGATTTTTCAAAAAGAACAAATGCACAACTTCAAGAGTATAGCACGCAAATAAATGATGCAATAAAATATGCAATAAACTCTATTGCTATAGTGTTTTTTATAGCGATCACTCTTCTTTGGTTTTTTACAAGATGGCTTACAGAGGCATTTTCAAGACCTATAGAATCGATGATACATCAAATCCATTCTATAGGAACTGGTGAAGTAGATTTAAATAAAAAACTTAAAATAAAATCAGAAGATGAGATAGGCGCACTCTCTCAAGAATTCAACAAACTAGTTGACACTGTATATGGTGTTACCGTCTTTAAAAAAGTTATTGAAGAAGATACAACACTTGCAGCAGTTTATGGAAGACTTGCTGATGTGTTTGAAAATGAATCAGGCATAGAAGATTTTAGAATTTTTGATGTCAATCTACCAAAAGAGCAGATGAGTATAGTCCAACCACCACTTGCTAGTGAAGAAGGCATGATGTGTCATGCTGAAATACTTAATGACTGCTCTTTATGCCGAGCACAAAAAACAGCTCACAAAATATCCTCTTTAGAGTACCAAGGTGTATGTAGACAGTTCATCAATTCTACTGGAAAAGAACATGTTTGTATTCCACTTATAGTTACGGGACAACCTGGAGCTATTGCACAGTTTATTTTTGATAAAAAACAGTGCGATGAAGATGTAGAAAAAATAAATGAAAAAGTATTTAAAGCAGAAAGTTATATCAAAAACTCTCTTTCTGTTATAGAAACTAAACAACTCATGCATACACTAAGAGAGTCTTCTTTGGTAGATGGTTTAACAGGACTTTACAACAGAAGATTTTTACAAGACCATTCAAATCAAATCATAGCTGGTGTTTTAAGGCGTAAAAAACAGATAAGTTTGCTTATGTGTGATATGGACTTTTTTAAACAAGTAAACGATGAACATGGACACGATATAGGAGATTCTGTTTTAAAAGATACTTCAAGAGTATTACGAGAATCCGTAAGAGATGCTGATGTTGTTATAAGATTTGGCGGGGAAGAATTTTTAATCCTTCTTTTGGATACTGAACCAGATTATGGAATAAAAGTAGCAGAAAAAATTCGTGAAAATATTGAGAAAACTAAGTTTAAATCTTCTAAAGCTGGTGCCCTTAAAAAGACAATCAGTATGGGTGTTAGTGAATTTCCAAAAGATACAAATGGATTTTGGCAAGCTATCAAGTACGCTGATGTTGCTCTTTATAATGCTAAAGACAATGGAAGAAACAGATGTGTAAGATTTGAAAAAAGTATGTGGGAAGAGTCAGGTAACTTTTAAAATAGGATTTTAATATGCAGATGAATATACTCTCTAATAATCAATTTTTAGATAACTATATTTTAAACAGAGAATTTTGTGAACTCTCAGGCATCTCATCAAATGCATATAGATTCTGGAAAAAAGTACAAGCTGCAAAGTACGATGGCAGTAGAATTGTGTTTTTAGACAAAAGAACAACCCTCTCAAAATATTCTCAAATAGTCTCTACATGTACAAACTTAACAGGTTTTGTTCAATCTCAAGCTTTTTGCAAATTCACAGGCATTGCACCATCCCATTTAGTAGAAAAAAATAATTCCATTTTATATAAAAAATTAGAAATTATAGACTTATATGGGATAAAACTTGTTAATTTAAAGAAATTTTATGATGACTTAGGGTTGGATTACAAATATAATATTTATGTAGAAAAATGCAAATATTTCGGTCCCTCTCCCTTTGAGAAAAAGATAAAACTGAGTACTGAAATGTGCCTAGGATACTACTAACGCATTGTATATGCTTGTAAAAAGAATTGCAAGTATAAAAACTACTCCCACTACAAGTCTTATATAAAAATTTCTATATCTTTTGTCCATAGCATCTCCTTTTGTTACAATTATAACTTGTTTTTAATTAAGACAAAAATTCAAAGAGAAACAAATAAAAGCTAAATCGTAAGCTTTATATGTATTCATAGCAATTTTCTTCTATATATATTTAAATTTTTAACCTATAATATAAAAATAGGGGAATATTATGAATGATAAAGATACACAAATAATTTTAAATATATTAGCAGAAGAAGTAATTCCAGCTGAAGGATGTACAGAGCCAATAGCCCTTGCATATGTGGGAGCAAAAGCCAGAGAAATACTCAATGCTGAGGTAGAGAAAGTAACCATTAAAGTATCTGGAAATATGATAAAAAATGTAAAAAGTGTTGTAGTCCCTAACAGTGGTGGTATGGTTGGCATAGAAGTTTCTGTAGTGATGGGTATTATTGCAGGAGACTCTAAAAAAGACTTGATGGTCATAAGTAACATAACTAAAAAACAAATGGAAGAAGTAAAAACTTTTTTAGCACAAAAAGAGGTCAAAGTCATACATGAAGATACAGATATAAAATTATATGCTCAAATAACTCTTGAATCAAAAACAAAAAGTGCTTGTGTTGAAATAAAACATATGCACACAAACATTACACATATAGAAAAGAATCATAAAGTAGTTTTAGACCGTCCTTGTAATGATGTAGATTTTAACTCACCCGCTAAAGATAGAGAAATTTTAGATATCAAAACTATTTATGAATTAGCAAAAACTATAAATTTAATAAAAATCGAAAAACTTTTTACAAAAGTTATAAATTTAAACTCAAAAATTGCTCGTGAAGGATTGATGGGTAATTATGGTGTAAATATCGGAAAAATTATATCTGATAACATAGAAAAAGGGTTCTATGGGGATGATGCAAGAAATAGAGCAGCGAGCTTTGCAAGTGCAGGAAGTGATGCGAGGATGAGTGGCTGTGCTCTACCTGTAATGACAACAAGTGGCAGTGGCAATCAAGGAATGACATCATCTTTAGCACTTATTGAATATGCTAGAATTTTAAAAGTACCTCAAGAAAAATTAATCCGATCTTTGTTTTTCTCACATCTTGCAACAGTACATATCAAAACTAATATAGGAAGACTCTCTGCTTATTGTGGAGTAATCTGCTCATCAGCAGCTGTTGCAGGAGCTTTGGCATTTTTAAATGAAGAAAGCTATGAAGTTGTAGCACACTCCATTATCAATACACTTGGAGATGTCTCTGGAATCATTTGTGATGGTGCTAAGTCATCTTGTGCTATGAAAGTATCAACTACTATATATGCTGCATTTGACTCATATCTTTTAGCTAGTGCTGGTAAATATTTACATGGTGGAGATGGAATTATAGCTCATGATATTGAAGAGACTTTAAAAAATATAGGAGAACTTTCACAAGATGGAATGAATACAACTGATAAGGTCATAATTGGGATTATGAATAAGCATAAACTTTCTTGACCTATGACAATTTTTTTATCTTTAATGAAGTTATAATTTCGATAGTAATTTAATTTTTCATCTTCTCCGAAAAATTAAATGTTCACTAGATATATTGGAAATTCGTTTTTTATGTTGGTTTTACCAAATCTGCATTCTTATCACACACACTCCTATACAGATTCTCTCACAAAAAACGGATTTCCAATTTCTGTCTAAGAGAAGGAGTATTTCCCTTCCCTTAAATTTTGCACTTTATGACATTATTTCTTCAATGGATATGTAGTCCCCAACACGACCTGTCATTTGTTCTACATCAGTATTTACTGGTAGCGTCTTTTTCCCTGGAACCCAACCTGCTGGGCAAACTTCACCTGTCTCAGTTGCATGTTTCCAAGCTTTTACTTGTCTTAAAAATTCATGTACATTTCTTCCTACCATTGGAGCTTGAACTTCTTGAGCGACACATACTCCATCTGGATTGATTAAAAATCTTCCTCTTAAAGCCATTCCTTCTTCTTCGATCATAACACCAAAAGCACGAGTTACATCACCTTTTGTATCAGCACCAATTGTGAGTTGAAGTCCTTTTAGCAAAGGTTCCGTTTCAACAAATCTCTTGTGAGAAAATTTTGTGTCAGTTGATACTGCTAAAATCTCTACTCCAAGTTCTTGAAACTCGTCATATTTTGCATTCATTGCTGCTATTTCAGTAGGGCAAACAAAGGTAAAATCTGCCGGATAAAAACATACTACATGCCATTTACCTTTATAGTCTTCACTACTTACTGTTGCATAATGACCAGTCTTTGCGTCATACGCATCCATTTTAAACTCAGGTGTTTTTTGTAATACCATTGATGAACTCATTTTCTTTTCTTCCTTACTATTTAATTTTTTATTATTTTCTATTTCTTCTTTTAGTTGTTCTTTTAAAGGAACAACTTTAGTAGAATCACACGCCATCTCTATTTCCTTTTAATTGCTAATTTTTATCAACAAAGAAATTATTGCATATAACTACTTAAAATAAAATTAACTATTTGCAAATTTTTATCATTTATTGTATAATTAACTACATTATATAAAAAAGGAACAAGTATGACACATATGAATATGTTAAAAAATTATAATTTAAAAGCAACTCCTCAAAGATTATGTATATTAGAAGTACTAAATTCATATGGACATGCCTCTCTCGATGACATTGAAAAATTTACAAAGACTAAATTTCCAACTCTATCTTTATCAACTATATATAGAAACTTAAAAGAGATGTTAAAAAAAGGTCTTATTAGCGAAGTAAAACTTGCAAATAAAAAAGACTACTATGAAATAGAAAAAGAGTCTCACGCTCACCTGATATGTACTAACTGTGGTAAAATAGAAGACTTTAGAGTTGATACAGATACTATAATAAATAATATACAACTTCTAACAAGCAGTAAAATTCACAATGCTACAATCTCTTTTAACACGACTTGCAAAGAGTGTTTAAGCGCAAAATAGATATACTTCTTCTCTTACATGTAGACAGTTGAGAGAGTGGTTTAATCTGTTCGCCTGGAACGCGGATGTACTTAATTGTACCGGGGGTTCGAATCCCCCACTGTCTGCCATTATTCTATGATATAATTACAAAAAAACAACTTGGAAAATAAATGAGAAAAACCGTTTTAATTATGGCTATATTTTTCGCTTCAATTTTACATACAAAAGTAGATACTATTAAATGAGCGTTATAGATATAAACAATTTATCATTTGCTTATGAAAAAGAGAAAATTTTAGAAGATGTTAATCTACATGTAAAAGAAAAAGAATTCCTTGCTATCATTGGTCCAAATGGTGGAGGTAAGAGTACTCTTTTAAAACTCTTACTTGGAATAAATAAACCCAAAAATGGCAAAATATTCATTTTCGATCAAAAGCCATCAAAAAGTTTATCAGATATTGGCTATGTTCCCCAAAATACAAATATAAATACAAACTTTCCAATTAAAGTCATAGAAGTTGTAGCAATGGGTCATATTGGAGATAGAAAAAAAGAAAAGTTTTGTGCAATGAATTCACTTACTCAAGTTGGAATGCAAGATTTTGCTAACCACAAGATAGGTTCGCTCTCTGGTGGACAAAGACAAAGAGTTATGATTGCAAGAGCACTTTGCGCACATCCTAAAATATTGCTTTTAGATGAACCTACATCAAATATAGATATAAAAGGGCAAAAAGAAGTTTATAATCTTTTACAAGAGTTAAATAAATCCATCACAATAGTCGTAGTGAGCCATGATATATCAGTTATTTTGGAGTATGCAACGAGTGTTTTACATGTAAACAAAAAAACAGCATATCATGATGTTAGTAAAAAAAGAAAATTTCATACAAAAGAGGATCATTTTTGTGAAGTTGAACTTCTTCAAATGCTAGGAAATAAAAATGATTGATGCTCTTTCTTATGAATTTATTCAAAATGCTATTCTAGCTGGGATTTTGGTTAGCATTGCATCTGGAATTATAGGCTCTTTAATAGTTGTAAATAGAATGGTATTTTTAGCAGGTGGCATTGCACATACTTCTTATGGGGGCATTGGATTGGCTGTTTATTTTGGCTTTCCCATCTTTTTAGGTGCATCATTATTTTCAGTAGGAGCTGCACTTTTGATTGCATTTATAACTTTAAATCAAAAGCACCATACTGATACTTTTATAGGTTTTATTTGGGCAGTAGGTATGGCTATTGGTATACTTTTTATTGACTTAACTCCTGGATATAATGTTGATTTGATGAGTTATCTTTTTGGATCTATTTTAGCTGTTGGCAAAGAAGATTTATATTTTATGGTTTGTTTAGTAATTGTTATTATTACTTTTGTATCGTTTTGGTATAGAGATATTTTAGCAGTTTCTTATGATAGCGAATATGCAACTTTACGAGGAGTAAATGTAAAAACTTTTTATACTCTTATCTTAGTTTTATCTGCTTTAACTGTTGTTATTGCTATCAAGGTAGTAGGTCTTATTCTTGTCATCGCTCTTTTAACAATTCCTATCTATATTGCTGAAAGAGTATCAAACTCACTTTATAGCATGATGATATATTCCACTATTATTTCATCTTTTTTTACACTAGTAGGACTTTATATATCTTATAATTTTGACATAACTAGTGGAGCTTCTATTATTTTGGTATCTGCTGCTTCACTTATTGTATTTTTAACTTTACTAAAAATAAAAAAGATAATTTTTGCTACTTTTTGAACCATATTATGAATTTATAATTAACTTTTTTAAAATATAGTTAATTTAATTTAACTTAAAAGTTTTATGTGATAATATAAGGTTATGAAAAAAATTATATGTATTTTACTTATTTTACTTCCTATAACTCTTTTTGCTGCTTCGATGAACAAAAATGGTATTGTTACTAAATTAAGTAATAATAGTGTCGACGACACGGTTAACATTTTAAAAATTATTGCAAAAGAAAACGGTGCAAAAGAATTCACTATTATAGACCATAAAAAAAATGTAATTGAAAATGGTAAATTTAAAATGAGAGAAGCTAAGCTCATAATTTTTGATGAATCAAACTTATGTCTAAATCTTTTACAATATGATCCTGCCGTAGGATTGGATTTACCTCTAAAACTTCTTATTTATGTAGGTGAAGATCAAAATGTTTATATTAAATACCGTGATCCTATATTTTTAAAAAATATTTATAATTTAGGAGAAACTGCGGAAGCAGCTAAAATGAGTAAAATTTTAGATAAATTTACAAATATAGCTATCAAATAGATTTTTGGCGAGCTTTAATTTCATTTTCAAAAAATTCTAGGATTCTTGTTTGTAATAAAACAGTCTCTTCATCGCCATTACATGCATAAAAACTTCTTAAATGATTCATATTAATTTTTTCTACAAATCTTTTATTTTTTCTTATCTGTCTATCTATATCTACGAGAAGACAATCTATATTTAGTGAATCATTTTGAATTATTTTATTTACATACTCTTTTGTAGTATGTACAAGTACATCTACACGATATTCATCTTCATCATATATTTCCTTAGCAATTTTTTTTAGAACTTTATACTCACAACTATTATCAATTTTATTACTTGCTATCATTGCAGCAAATAATTTTGCTCTAAATTCTAAAGAAGTGTGGTGATAAACAAAAAGTTCTCTAAAAAAAGATAGAAAAAAAGTTTTTGTACTTTTTAATGACATGAATGCCGTCCTAAGCGTGAGAAATAATCCCAATGAAATTTTGCTATAATTATATCAGTTTTATAGTAATTTAAAAAGTATACGCATCTTTAAGGCACTTAATGAATAAAAATCAATTATTAAAGAATAAAAAATTATCTTTTACGCTTATTGGCTATATTATTCTAATAAGTATAATTTTTACATTAATTCAAACTGTTTTTTTATTAAAAAGTGACTATGACAAATCTATAAAAACGGTAAACAAAAGTATAGAACAAATTAAAAATACCCGTATAGACTCTATAAGTATGGCTATTTGGCAATTAGACAATAATCAATTAGATATATTGATTGAAAGCATTTTAAAACTACCTGGAATAAATTACATAGAAATAAAAGAAAATGATTTTAAACCCAGAAAAATAGGTATTAAAAAAACTAAATATATAATTGAAAGTAATTTTCCTTTAATTCATAAAAATTTTAAAAATAATAAGTTAGGTACAATCTATATCCAAGGAAATTATGAAAATAATATCAACACAATACAAGATACAATACTCTTAAAAATTTTACTTGAAACTATAAAAATTTTTTCCATAGCTATTTTTATAATTTTTATAGTTCATAAACTTATTATTAAACATTTAGAAACTATGGCAAAATATACTATGAATTTAGATTCAAAAAAACTATCTATTCCTCTTGTATTAAATAAAAAAAGATCTCAAAAAAATTTAGATGCTATAGACATAGTTGCAGATGCAATAAATACTATGAGAAAAAATCTTCTCAAGGATATAGAGCAACAAGAAACAGATAAGCTAAATCTAAAACTAACAAATGCAAAATTAGAAGAAGAAATAGAAATAAGAACAAAAATAGAAGAAGATGCTATCGATCAAAAAGAGAGAATATTACAACAATACAACACTATAGTAAAACTTACAACTGATGAAGAACTTTTCGAAAAATCCTTTAAAGATGGTGTATACTTTGTACTAAAAGAGTCAGTAAATGCTTTACATGTAGACAGAGTAAGTTTTTGGGAATTTAAAAATGAAAATGAAATCAAATGCTCCTACAGATACTATAAAAAAGATGATGTACAGATAGATGAAGAAAAAACGATTTCTATAGATAAACTACCTAAATATATAAACTATTTAAAAAACAATAAAGTTTTAGATGCTTCTGATGTTTACTCAGATGAGAGGACAATAGAATACAATCAAGAAGATATGAAAAAAGCAAACATCAAATCAATGCTTGATGTTAGTATTACTTTTCATGAAAAAACATATGGTCTGATTTGTTTTGAAACTTTAGAAAAACATAAAGAGTGGGCACAAGATGAAATATCATTTGCAACTAGAATAAGTGACCAAATAAATAATTTATTGGTAATTAAAGAGTGGAAAAAAGCTCAAGCAGAAATAATTGAGTTAAATAACTCACTTGAAATTACTGTCCAAGAAAGAACAAAAGAGCTTCAACAAAATTTAAAAAATTTAAAAATTGCTCAAAAACAGTTAGTCGAAAGTGAAAAAATGGCTAGTTTAGGGAGTCTTGTAGCTGGTGTTGCTCATGAAATAAACACGCCTGTTGGTATAAGTCTTACAGGAATAACTCACTTTCAACACATTACAAAAGAGTTAAAAAAAGCCTATGAAGAAGATAATCTTAGCCAAGATGAATTTGAAGATTACATAAAAACTTCTTATGAAATTTCAAACTCTGTTTTTAATTCACTTTTAAGAGCAGCAGAGCAAATTAGAAGTTTTAAACAAGTTGCCGTTGATCAATCAAATGAACAAACTAGAACTTTTAATGTTAAAAAATATATAGAAGAAATACTTTTAAGTCTTCACAATAAGATAAAAAAGACAAAACACACTATCACAATTCATTGTGATAACAATCTCTGTATAGAAGGATTTCCTGGTTCTCTTTCACAAATTATCACTAACTTTATTATGAATTCTCTTATTCATGCATTTAAAGAAATTGAACAAGGAAAAATTGATATATATGTTAAAAAAATTAACGATAATATTGAATTAATATACAAAGATAATGGTATAGGAATAAACAAAGAAAATTTAAAGAAAATTTTTGATCCATTTTTCACCACAAATAGAAAAGGTGGTGGTAGTGGATTAGGTTTAAATATCGTTTACAATATAGTCCAAAATGTTTTTAAAGGGACAATTGAAGCAAAAAGCACTCTAAATAAGGGTTTGACATTTACTATAAAATTTCCACTTAAGGAAAGAACTTGAATTTTAAAGAAAACAGAATAGAAATAGAAAAAATTTTAAAAGAAACTTTTGAACAGAAAAAACTCTCCATTATAAAAACAAAAGAGTTATATTCATTTATTGATCCTGAGTTTTTTGATAAAAGCTATGAAGATGATATATTAGTTTCAAACCAAATAAAAAAAAGAGTCCTTTTAATAGTTAAGTTAATAGAATCTCGTATAAAAGAAAATTTTGAAAATGAAGAAAATTTGATAGAATTTCAAACCATAAAATTTAATTTTGAAGATTATGAACCGATTATATATATTTATGGCTACAAAAAAGATCAGAAAAACAAATTTAAAACACTTCCTAAAGAGATAAAAAGCAATGAAGAATTTTTTATCTCTTTAGATTTTATAAAAGGCTTTTATCTATTGCCTTGGAGCTAATTTTTTGGTATAATACCGCTCGCTCCTCTTTAGACCTGTGCAATGTCTTTAAAGAACAACGCTTCAGGGTGGGAACGCAGCAGAGCACTCTTTTGAGTTCATGTGCCGCAGTAATCTTGAGAGGGGTTTTTTATTTAACTTTTTCTAAATTATATACAAATTTCATCTAAAAAAACTAAAACTTATAAGCAAAACTAACTCATAACGAAATCTTCTATTTCAAGTGCTAATTTATAAAAATCAACACCATCAACTTTACCTTTTTCTTTGAGTGTTTGTTTAATAAACTCTTTTCCTTGTAATAATTCTTTTGATTTAACACCATGAGATATAGAAAGAATAGCTTCTATAAAAGCTGATAATCTATCACAATTTTTTAAGGCAACTCCATCTATAGCATTGTATTTATCTTCATTATATGTAGAAAGAGTATCAACTACCATTATCTTTTTTTCATTGATTTTATTTAAAAATTCATCTTTTTCATTATTACCATGTAAGCCTAAAAGATATTTAAAGTTTTCAACTATATGAGAGGGAATAAAAGGAAGAATTTCATTTTCAATCATTTTTATTTCATACTCACTTATTATGTCGTCCAAACCACTAACAGAATACTTTACAGGACTTATAATATCACGAGTTAAAGCCTCTGGTAAATCATGAAATAGAGCACAATAAAAGTTGTTTTCTACCCTTTTATCACATGCCTTTATGTGGGTTGAATAAAAATAACCAAGTATTGCAACAATAAGCATATGTCCAAGGACTGAAGTTTCTGGAATTCTAGGAGTTTGCGCCCATCTTTTTTGAAATCGAAGACGACCACTTAAGTCTATTACTTTAGCTAATTTTTTATTAAGTGCTATTTTTCTAACACCTATTAATTCATAATAATCCTCTATTTCCTCTTCTACAGCCTCTTTTACTTTATCAATGTCACTTAAAAATTTACTTGTTTGATACACAATAGAAAATTCCCAACGAGTTGCCAAATAAGATGCTGCTTTTAAAATAAATCTCTCTTTTTTATACATATTTGGATCTTTAAGATATTTTTCAAATTTTTTATAAAACTCACCATCTTGAATATCAATTAATTGATCATAAAGTTTTGCTAAAACCCACTTATTAATCTCTTTTTCTTTTTTTTGGAGTGCTTGTCTGAAAACATCTGGTCTAATATCTGTTACAATTCCTCGTCTTAAAAACTCAAATATTCCAGCTTCAATTAAATGTACATGATTTACTTTTTCTTCTTCCATACTTGCTATAAAAAAAGCTATTATAAATTTATGTGCTTGTTTATCAAGTTCTACTAACTCTACCATACGAGGATAATCATTCCATCTTTGAATAGATGCAGAAGTAAAAAACTGTTCTATAAGTGAAGCTGAAAGCATTTTAATATCTCCTTTTTACTGGGTAAAACCCAGAAAAAATCCCTATTACTGAAATACGAAACGAAGTTTCTATATTTTTCATGTCTATCCTTTTCTAATGAGTTGTGAATCTAACTCTATAACTGTATGAACATTTCCTCTTGGATTATAATCAGCAACAACTTTTAGCCACTTTGGTTTTAATTTTGTATCTAAAATATCATAAATTTCATTTGCGCTATCTTCATGTGAAATATTTCTATTCATAAAGCTATTTATATAAAGTTTAATAGCCTTTAGTTCTACCACAAACTCATTTGGAGTATAATCTATATAAATGGTCGCAAAGTCTGGATAACCGCTTCTAGGGCATAAACAACAAAACTCTGGTAGTGTCAATTTTATAATATAATTTTTTTTATGTTTATTTGGCCAAATTTCCAAATCTTTATCTACATCAAAATTGACAATCTCTTTTTCACCATATTTCATAACATTCCTTCTAAATTTTTTAAGTTTTTTGGTTTTGAAACTACAAAACCTTGTATATAATCAAAATCACATATTTTAATTTTTTCTATCATTTCCTTTTTATCTATAAACTTTATCATTACTTCTATATCTAAATCATGCAATAATTCTTTATAAGACTTCATGATTTTTCTATACACTTTATTATCTAATTTTTTTGTATATTCTATATCTAATTTTACTAAATCAATAGGAAGATTTTTTATATATTCTAAAGAACAATTATCTCCACCAAAATTATCTAATCCTATTAAAAATCCACTTTTTTTATACTGTGTAAGAATTTCTTTAAATCTTTTTATCTCTTCATATGCATATTTTTCACTAAATTCAAGTATAAAATTTTCTGGTTTTAAATTACTTTTATAAAATATTTGATTTAAATATTGTCTAAAATCACTATTTCTAAGTGTCACAGCTGATATTTTAATAGAAAATTTTCTATCTCCTAAATTAGATTTTTCTAATTCTTTCATTAAATTTTTTACTATTTTTTTATCAAAAATAGTTTCATATCCTATATGATTTACTACTCTTTGAATTTGACTTTTAGAGAGCATACCTTCTTCTTTAGAGTATATTTTTGTCAATACTTCTACTATTTTTATTTCGTTATTTTTATTATATGTTGGTTGGTATTTAAATAAAAACTTTTCATTATCTATAGCCGAACATATAATTTTTTCAAATTCATTTGGCTTTATATTTGAAACCATATTATTTTTATGTTCTTCTAATAAAGAAACTAATTTTTTAACAATATTATAAACATTTTTATCATAATTTGAATTTAATAAAGCAAAATCTATTTTTATTTCAATATCATTAATACCTATATTTTTAAGCTCTTTAGAAAATATAGTTATTAAATGATTAAGTTCTTTTTCTCTTGCTTTTAATATAAGTAAAAAATGTCCTCCACTATACCTTCCAATAGAAATATGTTTAAAATTGTAATCTTTTAAAAATTTATCTAATCTTTGTACAAAGATTTTTAATATATTATCTGCATTATTTATTCCATATCTTTCATTAATATCAACTATATTATCAACTTTTATCATTACTGCTGTTGATTCATATTTTTTATTTTTTATTTTTTTTATTTTTTCAATAATCTCTTTTCTAGTGAAAGTTTTAGTAATAGGATCAATTACAGTAGATTTAAATCCAGAATAAATAAGATAAAAAATATAATAAATATATATAGGAATAAGAAGAATAAAAAGTAAAAAACTTTCTAAATCGTCAACAGAAACTTTAAATATATAAAAAACTATCAGAGCCAATACAAAAAAAGGAAAACCTATTTTTAGAGATATTCTAAAGCGATTCTCTCTCTCTTTTGACTCTGAATACAGCATTTATTAGCTACTATACATCTAAATGTATAACATCTTTAGCATGATCTTGAATATAATTTCTTCTAGGTTCTACTTCATCACCCATAAAAAGAGTAAATGTATCACTAGCTTCATCATAATCATCAATTTTAATTTGTAAAAGTCTTCTATTTTCTGGATTCATTGTTGTTTCCCAAAGTTGCTCTGGATTCATTTCACCAAGACCTTTATATCTTTGAATATATGCACCTTTTTTTGCTGTTTTTTCAATTTCTATAAGTATTTCAACAGGATCTCTTCCATCAAGGTCTAAATCTCTTTCTTTAATTTTTCCACTTAAAAAGAGTGCTTCCTCATAAAGAGGATTAACAAAAAAACTTTCGTCAATTTTTAATTCCTCAAGCCCATCACCCGTTTGAATATATAGATGAACTATATCATCTGTAACTATATGATTTAAAAGATTATAACCTATATCATCTATAAAAATTTTCAATTTTTCAAAAAGTTCTTTTGAACCAATACTTGCTAAATCTGGATTTTCAATTAAATGACGAATGATTGATATAACAGCAAATCTTTTTTCTAAATCTTTTAAAATTCCACGATAAGCAGATACTATTTTGAAAAAATCAATCAAATCTTTTGTACCAATTCCTTTAAACTCAAAAGAATCAATTCCAGTTTCAATTAAAAATGTATTTAATTCTGCATCATCTTTAAGATAAATATCTTTTTTACCTTTTTTATATCTATATAAAGGAGGCTGAGCTAAATATACATATCCATTATCAACTACTGGGCGTAAAAATCTAAAAAGAAAAGTCAAAAGAAGTGTTTGAATATGACTACCATCTACATCGGCATCCGTCATAACTATAAGTTTATGATATCTTAATTTTTCTTCATTAAATTCTTCACCAATACCACAACCCAAAGCTGTAATCATATTTTTAATTTCTTCAGATTTTAAAATCTTATCAATACGAGATTTTTCTACATTTAAAATTTTACCTTTAAGTGGTAAAATTGCTTGAAAAACTCTATCTCTACCTTGTTTAGCAGAACCACCAGCAGAATCTCCCTCCACTAGGTATAATTCACTTATAGTTGCATCTTTACTTTGACAATCAGCAAGTTTTCCAGGCAGAGTTCCTATACTCATAGAATCTTTTCTACGAGTTAAATCTCTTGCTTTTTTAGCAGCTTCACGACCACGAGCAGCCCCTAAAGCTTTACCCATAATAATTTTTGCTTCTATTGGATTTTCTTCAAAATATTTTACTAATTTTTCAAAAGTAAGTTTTTGAACTATTGGTTTTACATAAGATGATCCAAGTTTTCCTTTTGTTTGACCTTCAAATTGAGGCTCAGGAACTTTTACACTAATAACTGCAATAAGACCTTCTCTTACATCGTCACCTGTAACTTTAATATCTTTTTCCCTTGCTCCTGCATTTGCATTGACATAACTTACAATTGCTCTTGTAAGTCCAGCTCTAAATCCAGCTTCATGGGTTCCACCATCTATTGTTCTAATATTATTTACAAAAGAGAGAAGATTTTCTGTATAGCCTGTGTTATACATTAAAGCAATATCAACTTCTACATCATCAACTGAATCTGTATAGTGCATAGGAGTTGATATTTGTTCTCTTTTATTCATATCTTCTACAAATTGTTTTAATCCACCTTCAAAATGATAAGTTTCATTTTTTCCAATTTTATTATCTTTAAATTCTATTGTTATTTTAGGATTTAGATAGGCAATTTCTCTAAATCTTTTTGCCAAAGTATCAAATTCAAATTCAACAGTTTCAAAAATACTCTCATCTGGCCAAAATTCTATACTAGTACCACTTCTATTTGTGCTTTTTACCACTTCTAAAGGAGTTTGAGGGATACCTTTAGAAAATTCTTGACGATGTTCTCCTCCATCTCTTTTAATTGTAGCAACTAGTTTAGATGATAAAGCATTTACAACAGATACACCAACACCATGCAAACCACCACTTACTTTATATGTATCTTTATCAAATTTACCACCAGCATGAAGTACTGTTAAAACAACTGTTGCAGCTGACATATTTTCACCTGCATGATGGCTTACTGGAATACCTCTACCATTATCAGTAATGATTGCTGAACCTTCAGTTGTAAGTTCAACTGTAATTTTATCACAATATCCTGCCATAGCTTCATCAATAGAGTTATCTACCACTTCATAAATAAGATGATGAAGTCCATTTATATTGGTATCACCAATATACATCCCTGGTCTTTTTCTTACTGCTTCTAGTCCTTTTAGGACTTTTATATTATCTGCACCATAACTGCTCATTCATTTCTCCGATTTATATCATAATTGGCATAACAATTGTCATGAAGTTTTCACATTCTAGTGAAAAAGGAAGGCCTGTGTCATTAAAACCAAGCGTAAAACTACTATCTTCTATATTTGAAAGAAAATCAAGTAAATAACGAGAATTTACTGCTAAAAATATTTCATTATCTAATCCTGTTTTAAATTCAATTTCAGTTTTTGCTTCTATATTATCATCATTTAAACTTTCAAATAAAATTGTATTTGATTTAAATGTAATTTTCATTTCATTTGAGACAATAGATATTTGTTTAATAGCATCTACCATTTTTTCTCTATTTAAAAGTAATCTAAAGTTTTTTTCTTTTGGAATAATTCTTTGATAATCAGGAAATTTTCCATTTATTAGTTTTGTAAAAAATTGAAAATTATTAGACTTTGCAATAAGAGTATTTTCATCATAAAACATTTCTATATCATCAAAGAAAAGTTTTTGAATTTCAGCAATTGCTTTTTTAGGAATTATAAGTGAAAAATTATCCTCAATTTGATTTTCTAATTTTACTAAAGCAAGTCTTCTTGTATCTGTAGCAACAAGATTCAAAAAACCTTCTTTAATATCTATTAAAGCTCCATTTAATTCAAATTTTGGATTATTAGTATCTATAGCATTTGCTATTTTCTTAAGGCTTCTTACTAAAAGAGTACTATTTAGTTCAAATTTTGGTTTATCTTCTATTTTTGGAAATTCTGGAAATTCATTTGGATTGAACATTGGAAGTTTAAATTTTGAATTATTTTGTTTTATATAAAGATAATCATTAATAGTTTCAAGTATAACTTCATCATCTTTTAGGATTTTAACTATGTCAAGTAATTTTTTACCATTAGCAGTAGCAATCCCAGGATCTATTATTTTTATATTTTTAGTAGTAAATTCTAAACCAATTTCATAATCAGTTGCTTTTACTACAAAAGAATCTTCTAATGAAGATATATATAAATGAGATGTAATTTGACTTAAATCTTTTTTCTCTAAGTATGGTTGAGTATTTAATAAAACTGTTTCTAGTACACTTTTATTAATTGATATTTTCATTTTTTTTCCTTTATATATTATATAAATATAGTGATAGTAGTAGTTCATGTTGAATATGTGAATTTTAGCTTTAAGTTCTTGTTTTTAGGACTTAAACTCAGTGAAAAACTTTTTATCTTTTTTCACATTTTTTCACATATTTTTTATAAACTTTTACTTTTCCTTTGTTAAAACCCTGTTTTTTAATTCGTCTACTTTTAATCTAAATGTTTCACTTGTTTCTATTAATTCATTTATTTTTTTCATATTATGTGAAACTGCTGTGTGATCTTTCATACCAAAAAATGATGCAAGAGCTGGCATAGAGTTTGGTGTGAGTGTTCTTGCTAAATAAATACCTATTCTTCTTGCTTCAACTATATTTTTACTTCTTTTTTTAGATTTAATTTCACTTGGTTTTATATTAAGTTCTTTTGATATTATAGCAATAATATCTTCTAAATTTATATTATCTCTTTTTTCTTTTATTTGTTCTTTCATAACATTTTTTGCAAACTCAAAAGTTATTTCTTGTCTCATTAGAGATGCATATGCATTAAGATTTATGATTGCACTTTCTATTTCTCTTATATTATCACCCATATTAGATGCTATGTAATTTACAATATCACTATTTAAATCAATTCCATCTAGTTCACATTTTTTATTTATAATTGCAATTTTTGTTTCAAGTGCAGGAAGAGTTATATCAGCAATAAGTCCCCATTCAAAGCGGCTTTGTAATCTATCTTCAAGACCATTTATACTTTTTGGAGGTTTATCCGAAGTAAGAACTATTTGTTTTCCTGCAGAGTGTAATTCATTGAAAGTATGAAAAAATTCTTCTTGAGTTTGAATTTTGTTCGATAAAAATTGAGTATCATCTATAAGAAGAATATCACAGCTTCTATATTTTTCTCTAAATCTTTCCATAGATTGATTTCTTAGGTTATATGTAAAATCGTTCATAAATTGCTCTATAGTTGCATATATAACGATTTTATCGTTTGCTTGAGAATAATTACCAATGGCATGAATTAAATGTGTTTTACCCAATCCTGTAGGACCATAAATAAAAACTGGATTGTAAATAACTCCTGGTTTTTCAGCAATACTTTTTGCAATTGTATAAGCATATTGGTTAGAACTACCAACAACAAAACTATCAAAAGTATATGATGGATTTAAAATTGTATTTTTTGTATTTTTATTAAGCTCATTAAGTTCAATAGGAACAGATTTTTTTCTAGTACTCGTTACTTGATTTTTAAGCATAATATTAACAGTAGGTTTTTTTCCAGTTTTTACTTCAAAAAGATGAGCAATTTTATCTGAATATTTTGTTTTGACCCAGTTTAATATAAGTATATTTGGTGCAATAAAAATAACATGATCAGAACGAGATCCTTTTTCATGAAAATTCAATTGTTTAATATATCTTTTATATTCAAGTTCAGAAATTTCTGACTTTAAAAGCTCTAAAACATTATCTGCTAGCACTTATGCTCCTTAAGGTTCATCACACTGTGAATAAAATGTGAATAACTTCTTTATTTTAACTAAATTAGGCTAAAATATTTGTTAAACTACTATGTGAAAGTAGTTTTTCACTATGTGAATAAAAATGTGAATAGAGGATTATAAGTGACAGTTTTAGGAATTGATCCAGGAACAAGAAATTGCGGTTACGCAATAGTAAAAAAAGAGAAAAATAGGGTTATTTTAGTAGAAGCTGGTTTGATTAAAATAAGAGAAAGAGAACTGCAGTACCAGATAGTTGAGCTATGTGAAGGTTTAGATATGATTTTTAAAAATCACAAAATTGACGAAGTTTCTATAGAAGATATTTTTTATGCATTCAATCCAAAAACAGTACTTAAATTAGCGCAGTTCAGAGGAGCACTTAGTTTAAAGGTTTTGCAAGTTTTTGGTAACTTTCACGAGTATACACCACTTCAGGTGAAAAAATCAGTTACAGGTAATGGTAAAGCAACAAAAGAGCAAGTTTCTTTTATGGTTAAAAGAATTTTAGGTATAAAAAAAGAGATAAAACCTTTAGATATAACAGATGCAATTGCAATTGCTCTTACTCATACCCAAAGGATTAAAAATATTGTTTAATTATAAGTTTTTATAGAAAATAGATATTTATGATCTTCAGGTAATTCATTGTAAAGTTCATGAGCTAAATCTTGTATTTCCCAAAGTGCAGATTTATCGCTTCTTAGACTTAAAAAGTTTTGTAAGCTTCTAGCATTGATTGTCCATGTTAATTCAGTTTTATAGCTCTCAGGAAGACAGTATTTAGCTTTGTCATTGCTTACTCCTTCATTCAGAACTATTCTTAAATTTTCAAGTGCTTTTATACTCATTTTATCTACTATATTGTTTTGAGTCATCACAAGATATTTTTTTGCTCTGTCAATATCGTTACATGTAAATGGTTCTTCTTTTTTGAGTTCTTTTAGAGTATATCTAGTAGATTTTACACTTAAACTAGCCATTCTATGTCGTGCTAATTCTTGTAAAAGAGCTCTACTAATACCTTTTATATAGTAAGTATAAACTAAGTGTTCTAGTGTTGAAGCATGTTTGAATTTATTACCAACACGATCAATGAGTTCTTTGTCTTTTTCTCCGCCACAGTCACTTTTATCAAAACTTTGCCAACAAGTTCGTATTGCACTTGCACAGACTTCTAATGATGTGTGTTGTTGTAGTGTTATGTTCATTTTATGTCTCCTTTTTTCTAAGTTTTGCTCAGAAAAAATTCCTCTCACTGAAGCTACTGCTTTGCAGAGAATTTATATGTGTATTTTGAAATTTTATGTGGAATTATATCTAAGATATTCTAAAAGTTAGTTTTGAAATTTTAGAGGCCAAATTTGACCTCTAAGTATTATTGTTTTAGTTGAAGAAGAGTATTTAACATCTGATCTGATGTTGTAATTGTTTTTGAGTTTGCTTGGAAACCTCTTTGAACAATAATAAGTTGAGTTAAAGAACGAGATAAATCAACATTACTCATTTCTAACGAACTTGCTTGAATAAAACCGCGACCACCAACAGAGGCTTGTCCTATGATAGGATCGCCTGAATTTGAAGTTTGAATAAAAGTATTTCCACCATCACTTTCTAAGGCATTATTGTTAGTAAATTTAGCCATAGATACTTGAGCTAGACCAAAACTTCTACCGTTTGTAAAACTTCCTATTAGTGTTCCTGTTTCATCAACTCTTATACCTGCTAAATCACCACCAGGATAACCATCTTGAGATATACCAGAAGTATTTGATTCATCA
>Ga0193951_1000309_pt1 | contig 22840 bp, 17 predicted proteins | sample BB_2_MG_FD_140370 | JGI IMG/M metagenome (GOLD analysis project Ga0193951, IMG submission 140370) | Microbial mat bacterial communities from the Broadkill River, Lewes, Delaware, United States - BB_2_MG | ecosystem: Environmental > Aquatic > Freshwater > River > Microbial mats | place: USA...
AAATGCTATAAAAGAGTATGATTATAAAGGAAGTTTTAATGCAGTTTTCCCTTTAAAAGTAAATCAATTACCAAACTTTTTACTTCCTTTGATAAACTCAGGAGAAGAGTTTTCTTATGGATTGGAAGCAGGAAGCAAAGCTGAACTATTTCTTGCAATGACTTACAATAGAATTGGTTCTCCTATTACTATTAACGGTTTTAAAGATAAAGAAATGATTCATTTAGCATTTATTGCAAAAAAAATGGGTCACAATGTAACTGTTATTATTGAAGGTTTAAATGAACTTGAGATGATTTTAGAGATAGAAAAAGAGACTTCTTTACCAACTCCAAATGTAGGAATTAGAGTTAGACTATTTAATAGTGGAAGTGGTGCTTGGGCAAAATCAGGTGGAATTGATTCTAAATTTGGATTAAGTTCAACAGAAATACTTGAAGCTTATGAATTATTAAAAAGCAACAATCTACTTCATTATCTAACTATGATTCACTTTCATATTGGTTCTGCTATGACTAATATTAAGCCTTTAAAAAAAGCACTAAAAGAATCAGGTCATATATATGCTGAACTTAAAAACTTAGGTGCTGATAATTTAAGTGCTATAAATATTGGTGGTGGACTAGCAGTTGAGTATTCACAATATCAAAGAACAACAGAATACCATTTACAAGAGTTTGCAAATGATGTAATTTTTACTTTAAAAAACATTGCAAAACAAAAAGGTGTTGAAGAACCAGATATATTTACAGAATCAGGAAGATTTATATCTGCTAATAGTACTGTTTTAATCACTCCTGTTCTTGAACTTTTTTCAGCTGAATATGAAGCTTGTAGTCTAAGGCTTAAAAAGAAGAATCCTCCTTTAATAGAAGAGTTAAATGAACTATATAAAGATATTAACGGAAAAACAGCTTTAGAGTATTTACATGATAGTATGGATCACTTAGAGTCATTACTTAAACTTTTTGATCTTGGGTATATTGATTTACAAGATAGAAGTAATGCAGAAATACTTACACAACTAATTATCAAAAAAGCTATTTATTTACTTGAAGTTGATGATTATAAAGAGTTAAAAAGAATTGATAACAAAATTCAAGAAAAATATTTATTAAACTTTTCAATATTTCAATCATTACCAGATTTTTGGGGAATAAATCAAGAGTTTCCTATTATGCCAATTACACACTTAGATAAGAAGCCTACAAGAAGTGCTTCTTTATGGGATATAACTTGTGACAGTGATGGTGAAATAGAGTTTGATGAAAAAAAACCTCTATATTTACATGATGTAGATTTAGAAAAAGAAGAGTATTATCTTGCATTTTTTAATGTGGGAGCGTACCAAGATACACTTGGAATGAAACATAATTTATTTTCTCACCCTACTGAAGTTAATGCAGTATTTGAAAATAATGAATTAAAACTTGAAAAAATAATCGAATCTCAAAAAATTATTGATATTCTTGAAGACATTGATTATGATACAAACGAAATAAAAAATAAGTTAAAAAGTAGTTTAGATAACAATACATATAAAATTTTAGAAAAATATTTACATGAAAATAGTTATTTAAAAACTGCATGGAGTTAAAATGAGTAATGTAGAAGAAAAAAACATTCATGATGAAATCAAAGAGAAGATTTTAGAAGAACAAAAAAAACTATCTTTATGGAAACAAATAAAAGAAGACTTTATTGTTCCAAAATTAAATGACCCAGCTTTAGATTCGAGCTTTGAATTGTTTTTTAATTACCCGGGGGTTTGGGCAATTATAAATCATAGAATTGCAAATAGATTATATTTAAGAGGTTATAAAAAAATAGCAAGAGCTATTTCAGGTTTTGGTTCACTATTTACAAAAACAGATATACACCCTGCTGCTACAATAGGAAGAAGAGTTTTTATTGACCATGCAATTGGTGTTGTAATTGGAGCTACAACGGTAGTTGAAGATGATGTTCTTATTTATCAAGGTGTAACTTTAGGTGGAGTAAGTTTAGATAAAGGAAAACGTCACCCTACTGTAAGATCCAATGCAGTTATAGGAAGTGGTGCAAAGGTTTTAGGAAATATCATTATTGATAAAAACTCTAAAGTTGGTGCAAACTCTGTTGTTGTTTGTGATGTACCTGAAAACTCAACAGCTGTTGGGGTTCCTGCAAAAATAATTAAAAAAGATAACAAAAATTGCAAACATGCACATGGAGACTTACCTGATATCAATAAAGAGATGTTTAAATATCTTATCGAAAGAATTCATATTCTAGAAGAAGCTTTAAAAGAAGAAGATGGCATTGATGTTAGTGATAAAGATAAAAAATTAGAAGAAGATTATACTAAATTTATTAATGCAATGAACTCAATAAAGAAGTAGTAAATGTATGAACTATTAGTATTTGGAGCAATGACTGGTTTTATCTCAGGATTTTTTGGAGTTGGAGGTGGAATGGTACTTGTTCCTATGCTTTTATTTGCAGGATTTATCATGAAAGAAGCCGTTGCTATATCTATAATGCAAATGGTATTTTCATCAATTTACGGCTCTTTTCTAAACTCAAAAAAAGCAAAAAATGTTTTAAAAGATGGTTTAATTATCGGACTTGGTGGTTTCTTTGGTGGCTTACAAAGTGGTTTTGTTATTACAAACGTATCAAATGAAACACTACAATATGTTTTTATAGCTATTTTATTTTACTCTATTATCTCAATATTTAAATCACCTGCTCAATTTGATGAAAATGAAAAAAAGAGTACTAATAGGTTTTTTCTATTTATTATTGGTGCTTTAATTGGAGCAGTTGCAATGAGTATTGGAGTTGGTGGTTCAATTCTTTTAACTCCCCTACTTGTTAGATTCTTAAATTATGATTTGAAAAAAGCTACATCACTAGGACTATTTTTTGTAATATTCTCTTCAATAGCAGGTTTTACCTCACTATCACTAAATAATCAAATGCTTTTCCAAGAAGGTGCTACCGTTGGTATAGCTTCACTTATTGGTGTTTATTTTGGAATAAAACTAAAAAATAGTGTAAAATCAACTTCTTACAAAAAATATATTCTTATTTTATATCTACTGATATTTATTTCAATGATATATAAAACTATCTAGTTTTTTATCAAAAAAGGAAAAATACCTCCATTTTTGTAGTATTCGACTTCTTTTTTAGTATCAAGCCTAGATTTTAGTTCTATAATAACCTCATCAAATCCTCTATTTATATGTGCTTTTACTTTTCCTTCTGCTTGTATACTATCAGAGACAATTGTAATATTCTCATCTCCTTTTAGCTTTAAAGATTCAATATCATCATCAATAAACTGTAATGGCAGTACACCAAAAGATATAAGGTTTTTTCTGTGATTATTATCAAAAGATTTTGCAATTACTGATTTAACACCTAAAAGTTTTGTTCCTTTTGCAGCCCAATCTCTAGGAGAACCTATTCCATAGTTTTCACCTGCTATGATTATCAATGGCTTATTTAACTCTTTAAATCTTTGTGCTTTATCAAAAATTGGTACAATTTCATTTGCTTCATAATCAAATGTATATCCACCTACTTTTGAAACCATCTTATTTTTTAATCTTGGATTATCAAAAGTACCTCTTAACATTACTTGTGCATTTCCTCTTCTACTTCCAAAAGTATTATATTCGAATGATTTTATTCCCATATTTTCTAAATATTTCGAAGCTGGAGAATGAAGAGATATTTGTCCTAAAGGTGAGATATCATCTGTTGTAATATTATCTCCTAATAAAGCAAGAACTCTTCCATTTTCTATATTTATTTGTGTTAAATTCTGTTCATCATAAAACTTTGTAGCTTGTATATAAGTAGACTCTTTATTCCAATTAAAAGTATCACTATTCTCTACTTCTAATTTTTGCCAAAACTCATTACCTTTGAAGATATCTTTATAAATGTTTTTATACAAAGTATAATCCAATTTACCCATATATTCACCAACATCTTTACTACTAGGCCATAAGTCTTTTAAATATATATCTTTATCATCTATTGTTCCTATAACATCTTCAAATAAATCAAACTTTGTATTTCCTATAAGTGCATAAACTATCACTAAAGATGGAGACATAAGATAGTTTGATTTAACTAAAGAGTGTATTCTTCCTTCAAAGTTTTTATTTCCTGAAGTTACTGAACATACATTTAATTTATTATCTTCTATGTCAAACTCATATTTATCTTCTAAGCTTCCAGAGTTTCCACAACATGTTGAACAACCATATCCCACTATATGAAATCCTAAATACTCTAGGTATTTTAATAAATCTAACTCTACTAAAAACTGTTTTACTGCTAATGAAGCAGGAGCAAATGAAGTCTTTACATGCTCTTTTTTATGTAATCCAAACTCATACGCTTTTTTAGCAACTAAAGCAGCGTGTATTATAAGATAAGGATTTGATGTTGTGGTACATGAAGTAATTGAAGCAATTACTATATCAAGGTCTTTTAAATGAAACCCACTTTTTAATATCTCTTGTTTTTTTAAATGTTCAATCTTTATAGTCTCTTCTGGTTTATTAGGTCCTGCAATGGTAGGTTCTAGCTCATCTAAATTTAAATCAATAACCTCATCAAAGTCTAAATCTTCATTTGTATAAAATAAGTTTTGTCTTTGTAAATACTCTTTTAAAAGATGTCCATAATCTTCAGTACCTCTTGTTTTATTAAAATAGTCTATTGTCTTATCATCTATTGCAAAAAAAGAAGATATGGCATCATACTCTGGTGCCATATTAGATATAGTAGACCTATCCTCTAAAGTTAAGTACCTTAACCCTTCTCCATGAAATTCAACAAGCTTTCCTGCAATATTAGACTCTTTTAATATTTTTGTTAATGTAAGGACTAAATCAGAAGAAGTAATTGCTTCTTTTAGTTTTCCATGAATATTAACTCCAACTACTTTAGGTAAATGAAAGGATATAGGCATTCCTAGCATTACACTTTTAGCTTCAACCTCTCCTACTCCCCAACCTAATACACCTAAAGAGTTAATCATCGTTGTATGTGAGTCTGTTCCAATTATAGTCTCTGGGTAAATAAAGTTTTTATTATCTACTACATCTAAATGTAATATTGTAGATAAGTATTCCAAGTTTACTTGATGACATATTCCAGAACCAGGTGGCACAACTCTAAAATTAGAGAAAGAGTTTTGAGCCCACTTTATAAACTCATATCTCTCTTTATTTAGTTCACACTCTTTTTCTATGTTTATTTCAGAGCTATCTTTATTACTTGTACTATATACATCTAAAGAGTGGTCAATTACTAAATCAACCATTATTTTAGGATTTACCTTACTTACATCACCACCATTTTCAACTACGGTATCTCTTATTGATGCTAAATCTACAATAATAGGTATGCCAGTAAAGTCTTGCATAATGATTCGTGAAGGATATAAGTTTATCTCTTTAGTAGTTCTATTTTTAAAAGCTTTTATAATTTCATTAAACTCTATATCATCTTTTGCATTTCTTAAATTTGCCTCAAGAAGTATCTTTAAGACTATTGGTAGTTTTTTTAATTTCTTACTATCTTCTACTATAGATTTAATATCAAAATAATAAAAAACCTCTCCTTGGATTTCAAAACTTTTTATTTCGTTACTCAATTCTTTTCCCTATCTTTAGAATAATAATATTATTATATTATAAACTCATCAAAACTAAATAAAAGTACAAATTTATTAACTAACATTTTATCTATATCTAGTTTCATCTTTATCTGCTATAATGCATCCTTAAAATTTATATATATTGGAACATAATGCAAGATACAATCAAAATATTTAATGCAAAAGAAAATAACTTAAAAAATATTAATCTAGAGATACCTAAAAACAAGTTAGTAGTTTTTACAGGACTTTCAGGTTCGGGTAAATCAACATTAGCTTTTGATACATTATATGCAGAAGGTCAAAGAAGATATATAGAGTCACTATCTGCATATGCAAGACAATTCTTAGATAAAGTTGGTAAACCTGATGTTGAAAGAATAGAAGGTTTAACTCCAGCTATTGCTATTGATCAAAAAACAACTTCAAAAAACCCAAGGTCTACTGTTGGTACTATTACAGAAGTATATGACTACTTTAGACTACTATATGCAAGAGTTGGAACACAACATTGTCATAAATGTGGAGAACCTATTTCACAAATGAGTGCTTCTGATGTAATTACTGAAGTACTAACTTTACCAGAAGGTGCTAAAACAGTAATCTTAGCTCCTTTAATTAATAGAAAAAAAGGTACTTTTGCGGATTTACTTGAAAGTTTAAGAACTAAAGGTTATGTAAGAGCTATGATTGATGGTGTTATGGCAAGACTTGATGAAGATATTGAGCTTGAAAAAAATAAAATGCACACAATCAAAGTAGTAATAGATAGAGTTGTAGTAAAAGAAGAAAACAAAGATAGAATTGCACAAGATGTTGAAAAAGGACTAAAAGAGTCTTTTGGAGAACTTGAAATAGAAGTTTTAAATCATGCAGAAGTTGGATGTGAAAAACATATACATTATTCAGAACATATGGCTTGTTTTGATTGTAAAATATCTTTTGAACCATTAGAACCTTTATCTTTCTCTTTTAACTCACCAAAAGGAGCTTGTTCTTCTTGTGATGGTTTAGGTATTAGATACTCACTTGATATGAAAAAAGTTGTTAATAGTGAACTACCATTAAATGAAGGTGCTATTAAAATCATTTATGGTTTTAACAAAGGATACTATTTTAAAATGCTTTTAGCTTTCTGTGAAGCTGCAAGTATCGATATAAATATACCATTTAAAGAGCTTCCTGACCATCAACAAAAAGCTGTATTACATGGTGGAATTGAAGAAGCTAAATTTACATGGAAAAGACATAACTTAACAAGAAAGTGGGAAGGTATTGTAAAATTAGCCTATGACATGATTAAAGATGAAAAAGACATGGCTGAATTCATGACAGAAAAGACTTGTTCTGATTGTAATGGAAATAGACTAAAACCTTCATCTCAAAGTGTTTTTGTAGCACAAAAAACAATTTCTGATGTTATAAACAAACCAATAGAAGATGCCCATAAATTTTTCCAAGATGAAAAAAACTTTGAGTACTTTACAGACCAAGAAAGAATGATTGCAGCTCCAATTTTAAAAGAGATTAAAGAGAGAATATTCTTTTTACATGATGTTGGCTTAGGATATATAACTTTAGGTCGTGATGCAAGAAGTATTTCAGGTGGAGAAGCTCAAAGAATCCGTGTTGCTTCACAAATAGGTTCAGGACTTACAGGAGTTATGTATGTACTTGATGAACCTTCAATTGGTCTTCATGAAAGAGATACAAATAAACTTATCAAAACTTTAAAAGCTTTACAAGAAAAAGGTAATACGGTTATTGTAGTTGAGCATGACAAAGAGACTATTGAAGCAGCTGATTATATTGTTGATATTGGACCAAATGCAGGTAAATACGGTGGTGAAATTGTATTTGCAGGAACATTAAAACAAATGAACAAAGCAAAAACCCTAACAGCACAGTATGTAAGTGGAAAAAAGAAGATTGATTATGTTCATAATAGACCTCAAGAAGAGTTTATAGAAATTAAAAATGTAAATATCAATAATATAAAAAATCTTGATGTTCAAATCCCACTTAAAAATCTTTGCGCTATTACAGGAGTTTCAGGAAGTGGTAAATCTTCACTTATTTTACAAACTTTACTTCCTGTTGCAAAAGAGTTACTAAATCATGCAAAAAGAGTTAAAAAAGTTGATGGAGTAGAAATTGAAGGTTTAGAAAAACTTGATAAAGTAATCTATCTTGATCAATCACCTATTGGAAGAACACCAAGATCAAATCCTGCTACTTATACAGGATTAATGGATGAACTTAGACTTCTATTTTCAAAAACTAAAGAAGCGAGCCTTAGAGGATATAAAATTGGTAGGTTCTCATTTAACGTAAAAGGTGGTAGATGTGAGAAATGTCAAGGTGAAGGTGAAATCAAAATTGAAATGCACTTCTTACCAGATATTATGGTTAAATGTGATGATTGCCAAGGACAAAGGTATAATGCTCAAACACTAGAGATACTTTACAAGGGAAAAAATATTTCTGATGTTTTAAATATGAGTGTTGATGAAGCTTTAGAATTCTTCGTAAAGGTTCCTAAAATAAAAGCAAAGTTACAAACACTTTCTGATGTTGGACTTGGATATATTACACTAGGACAAAATGCAGTTACACTTTCAGGTGGAGAAGCACAAAGAATTAAACTATCAAAAGAGTTAAGTAAAAAAGATACAGGGAATACTCTTTATGTACTTGATGAACCAACAACTGGTTTACACTTTGCAGATGTAGATAGATTAACAAAAGTTTTACACCACTTAGTTGAAGTAGGAAACTCAGTTTTAGTTATTGAACATAATCTTGATATTATTAAAAACTCTGATTGGGTTATTGATATTGGTCCTGAAGGTGGAAGTAAAGGTGGTAAAATTGTAGCTGAAGGTACGCCTGAAGAATTAGCATCAAATCATAAGAAAACAAAATCATATACAGGGTACTATTTAGATAAAGAGATAAACTCTTAAACTAATAAAAAAGAAGCAATTATTAACTAACTGCTTCTTTTTCCTGTGCTTGTAAATAAGCTTTTAGCCTCATCATATCATCTGTTGGATATTGATTTTCAGCTTCACCTCTTACAGCTTTTACAAAAAAGTCATTTGATTTATCATTAAATCCAAAATTTAGATTAGTCAATACAACTTCTTGATAAGCTGTTTGTTGTGATGATTTCACATTAGAAGTTTGATTTACTTCTTTTGAGTCTTGAAGTTCTATTTTTGAAACTTCTTTAGGTTCAAAACCCTCTTTTACTTTTGCAATCTTATTTAAAGGTTGAACTTGCTGAATCGCTAATTGATTGTTCTGTGCAGCTTGGTCAATTTTAGGTATTAATCCATATTCCATGATTACCTCCTTATTGCTTGACTTTATTATACAAAATTTTTAGATTTTTTGTCAATTTTTAGATTTTAAAGATAAATTTAGATATTATACGCTGTTAAATTTATTCAATTAAAGGAGTAATTATTGGAAGATAGTTCCCAGAGGCGTAGCTTAATACTAAATAAAGGTTCAATATGGAACTTTTAATATTCCTCTTTATAACCGTGATCGGTGTTTCTTTTTTATGTTCAGTTTTAGAGTCCGTGATTCTCTCAACAAACTTCTCTTATATCTCAGTAATAGAACAAAAGAATCCTGCTGCAGGAAAACTTCTTAAAACGTTAAAAACTGATATAGATAGTTCAATTGCATCAATACTAATTCTTAATACTATTGCAAATACTTTAGGGGCTACTGCTATTGGAGTACAAGCTCAAAATGTATTTAATGGTGATAAAACATTAGTAATGATTGTTTCTGTTGTTCTTACATTTGCAATTTTATTTTTTGCAGAGATTATTCCAAAAACTATTGGAGCTGTTTACTGGAAGCAATTAGCGCCACTTGCAGCTAGATTCATTAAGTTTTTTGTAATTATTACATACCCTATAATTAAAACAACTCAGTTTGTTACTAAAAAAATTAAAGGAAATGACAATAGTGATTCAATCTCAAGAGAAGAGTTAATTCACACAACTTTACTTAGTGAAGAAGAAGGTGTTATTGGAGATTTAGAGTCTGATATTATTGAAAATACTCTAACTCTAAATGAGATAAAAATTAAAGACATATTAACACCACGATCAGTTATGTATTCTATTAGCAAAGATTCTATTATAAAAGATATTTTAGAAGATAAGAGAACTTACAAATTTTCAAGAGTACCTATTTATGATGAGACAATTGACAATATTGTAGGAGTAGTTCTTACTAAAAAACTTTTTAAACAAGCAATTAGAGATACAAATGCGACTATGGAATCTATTATGAAACCAGTTTTTGCTTTAAATGAAAATATTCCAGTGGGAAAAGCATTAAGTAAATTCATTCAAAAGAAAGAACATATGTTTATTGTTCTTGATAACTATGACCAAACAGAAGGAATCATTACACTAGAAGATTGTATTGAAACTCTACTTGGACTAGAGATTATGGATGAGCTTGATACAACTGCTGATATGCGAAGACTTGCATTAAATAAAATGAAAGCAAAAAGAAAGGAACGAGCATCGAAAGAGGCATAAAAGATTTATTGACTACTTTTAAAAGTTTGGTCATATCTTCATTAGATGAGCATAATTTACCATTTACAAGTTATGCTCCATTTATAATTAAAGATGATAAATTCTACGTTTATTTAAGTACTATGGCTAAACACTCAACAAACTTATCAACAAATGAAAACTCTTCTATCTTTTTTATAGAAGATGAAAACTCATGTGAAAATATTTTTGCAAGAAAAAGAGTTGTTTATCAATGTAAGACTAATCAACTAAAAAGAGATACTGAACAGTTCAAAGAACTAATTAATCTTTTTGAAGAAAAACATGGAAGTACAGTTTCTATGTTAAAAGATATGAAAGATTTTGCTTTTTTTGAATTTGAAGTACTAAAAGGTGAAGCTATTTTAGGTTTTGGAAAAGCTTATAATATAAATGGCGATGATATTTTTAAACTAATTACTAGAAGTGGACAAAAGGGTCATCAAAGTAGCAAGTAGAAGTTATTAAATAACTTCTACATCTGTTATATCTACACCTGAAAGTTTTTCTAATTTTGTCTCTACAAGCTCTAAAAAATCTGCTCTATTTTTTTCATCCATATTACTTTCTAACATTTCTGTAATATATTTTATACCATTTGCATTAATTTTTTTAACACTAGCTAAATAGTGAACAAAAGCAATAATTTTCACATCATTTATAGAATATAGTTTTTTAGGGTTTTTCTTAGTTGGTAAAAGCCCTTTTTCTTCATACATTTTAAGAGTTCTAACTTTTGCAGTTAAAAGTTCTGCAATACTACTTAGAGGTAGTACATCTTTAGCATTATCAAGTAAAGCCAACGATTATCCTTTTTTAACGAATTATAAATCTTTTTTATATAAAAAGAAGTTAATAGAGACCTAAATCTCTATTAAACTTTTCTATTTTGCAGCTTTTGCTTCTTTAATCCATGCATTAATTTTTGCTTCATTATTTTCAATCCATAATTTTGCATGTCTTTTTATATCTTTTTCTTTATTTTGTCCATTTGCCATAAGCATATTTTGTCCACTTACGTCATTTACACTTAACTTAACAATATCAAAAAGCTTTGCTATATCTTTATGCTTGTTTACTCCTGCATTAGCAACTATTTTTTGTGAATTAATATTAAATCCATAATCTGCTCCATTTGGAAGCTTTGTTGAGTCTGTATTAGGATTTGCACTATGTGTTACTTGTAAAAATACTGTATCTTTACCAGGTACTAATTTACCACTTACCCAATATGGAGTCCATGTATAATATAAAATTGGTTTATCAGTTTTATAATTTGCAATAGTATCTGCTATAAGTGCTGAATATTGACCTTGATTATGCTCTACTGTATCTCTTAATCCATAATTATCTAATTGATGTTCAATAACTTTTTCACATCCCCAACCTGCATTACATCCTGTTAAATCTGCTTTTCCATTTCCATTTGTATCAAATAGTTTTGCTATTTTTGGGTCTTTTAAATCATTAATATACTTAATATTATACTTCTCAGCTGTTTTCTTATCAATTAAATACCCTTGGGCACAGTTTGAAACATACTCAGAAAACTTTGTAACTTTTTCTTTTCCTACATTCTCTATTTTACTATTATGTAAAGGATCCCAACTTGAAGCTATAAAAAACACTTCATCATTTTTAGCATTATTAGCTAATGTTTGATATGCTATTTCATAATCTACATCATTAGAAATTTCTACTTCATGTCCCATTTTTTTAAGAATTTCTGCAACAATTTGCATTTGAAATGACTCTTCAGCAATTGTTGTTTTAAGTGCTGTAACTTTTGCACCAAACAGGTTACTTACTACTGCTAATGACAACAGTCCTGATACTAATATTTTTTTTCCAAACATTTATTTCTCCTTGTTAAATATGTTATAAACTAAGCCTATAGGTCCTTTTTCAAACCACTTAGTTTTGTCGTTTTTATCTCTTTGTCCCATTGCTTGTGTTAATCTATCTAAAATTACTGCAAGTAAAACTATTCCAAGACCACCCACAGCAGCAAGACCTACATCAAGTCTTCCAATACCTCTTAAAACCATTTGACCTAAACCACCTACTGCAATCATAGAAGCAATTACAACCATTGATAAAGCTAGCATAAGTGTTTGGTTTATTCCAGCCATAATTGTAGGCATTGCAACTGGAATTTGAACTTTAAATAACATTTGCATTGAACTAGCACCAAAAGACCTTGAAGCTTCAATTAAGTCCTCAGGAACTTGTCTAATACCTAAATTTGTTAATCTAATTAAAGGTGGCAATGCAAATATGATAGTTACAATAACCCCAGGTACATTTCCTATTCCAAAAAGCATTACAATAGGGATTAAATAAACAAAAGCAGGTGTTGTTTGCATTGCATCAAGTATAGGTCTTACAACCTTATCTACTGTATTACTTTTAGCACTCCAAATTCCAAGAGGTATTCCTATAAGTAAAGAGAAGACTACTGCTGTTATTACTAAGGCTAAAGTAATCATTGCTTCTTCCCAAGCACCGATAAATCCAATAATTAAAAAAGAGAATAAAGTCCCTACTGCTAGTTTTTTTGATGAAAACTGTAAAGCAAGTAAAACAAAAAATAAAATCACTACATAAGGATTTAAATATAATAAAAAGCTCTCAATAGCTTTTAAAACTATATCAATTGGTACTTTTGTTGCCAAGAAAAATTCTCTGAAGTTTTCAACAACCCAATCAATAGAACTATTTGTCCAATTGTCAAAAGGAATTAAAACATTTTCAAAGGGATTAAATATATCAAACTTGGTAGGCTCTTCAACTTCTGCTTGTGTATTAGTCCAATCAACTGAAGACTCTTTATTTTCTTGAGCAGTTGAAGCATTTCCCCATGGATCATTACTCATTTTCAACTCCTTCATCTAATACTCTAAGAAGCATTGCCTTTGAAATACTTCCTTTATATTTTCCATTATCATCTACAATAGCCACAGGGAAAGTTGCTTCTGCAACATCACTTATAAAATCGCTTATTGATGTTTCTTGATTAATTGTTTTTTGTTCAAGAATAGCATCATTTAAACTACCCTCTTTTTTCTTTTGTTCTTTCAAAGAATCAACAGTTACTACACCAATATATTTATTGTTCTTTTCCAAAATATATCCAAAATCTTTATCCATATCTGATAAATATTGTAATGCAGCTTTTATTCCCGTACCTTCTCTTCTTATAATAGTTGCATTATTTTTCTTTGCAATATGAGTTGCAGTTAATACAGAAGTAACATCAACACCTTTGAAGAAAGATCTTACATAATCATTAGCAGGGTTATTAACAATCTCTTCAGGAGTTCCTATTTGAGATATTTCACCATTTTGCATTATGGCAATTCTATCACCTATTCTTATAGCTTCATCCAAATCATGAGATATGAATACTATTGTTCTTTGTTCATTACTTTGTAATTCAATTAACTCATCTTGCATTTCTGTTCTAATAAGAGGGTCAAGGGCTGAAAATGCTTCATCCATCAACATAATATCAGGATCATTTGCCAAGGCTCTTGCAAGACCTACTCTTTGTTGCATACCACCACTTAACTCATCAGGAAAAGAAAGTTCATGTTGAGATAATCCAACTTGTTCCAATGCTTTTCTTGCTTTTTCATATCTTTCATTTTTAGGTATACCACTTAACTCTAATCCAAATGAAGTATTATCAATAATATTCATATGTGGCATTAATGCAAATGATTGAAATACCATTGATATTTTTTCTCTTCGAATATCAATTAGTTCTTTATCATTTAAATTTGTCACATCAGTTTCATCAATAAAAATATTACCTGCAGTTGGTTCTATTAAACGATTAAGAAGTCGAACAAGTGTAGATTTTCCAGAACCTGATAATCCCATGATAACAAAGATTTCACCTTCATATATTTCAAAACTAGCGTCTTGAACACCAATTGTCATGCCTGTTTTATCGAAAATTTCTTCTTTAGTTAAACCACTATTTAACATTTTTAAAGCTTTTTTTGGTTCATCTCCAAAAACTTTAAAAACATTATTTACAATCAATTTTTTCTTTTTTTCTGAATTAATTTTACACTCCCCTATAATTTTATTACACAGAATATGTGATTTTATAGCATCTATTATGTTTAAATTATACTTAAATACTTATAAAACATTTTACTTAGTAAGTTTACAGTAAAATAAAGAATGAATAAAGAAAAAATAGTAAGCAATAGAGAGTTTTGTTATAAATGTTATAGACCTGCTACTTCATGTATGTGTAAATATATAAAACAAATAAATACAAAAACTAAATTTATAATTTTGATGCATCCTAAAGAGTTTAAAAAAACAAAAAATGGAACAGGACAATTTACAAAGAACAGTTTAATTAATTGTGAACTTTATATAGGTATAGATTTTTCAAAGCATAAACGAATAAATCAAATAATAGAAGATGAGAACAATGAGTGCTTTTTACTTTATCCTCATGAAAAAAGTCATAATTTAAGTAATGAAAGAATTAATACAAATAAAAATATTGTTATATTTATAGTTGATTCTACATGGGCTTGTTCTAAAAAATTAATAAAGCAAAGTATAAATCTTCATAAATTAAAAATGTTAAGCTTTACTGTAGAAAAAAAATCTCAGTTTAAAATAAAAGAACAACCTAATGAGTATTGTTTATCTACTATTGAATCAACACAATATATACTGAAATTACTTAATAATCATAAAATAGAAAATATTGAAGAAAAAAGTTTAAATTATATGACACATGTTTTTGATAAGATGGTTGAGTACCAACTTGAATGTTTAGAACAAAGAAAAGGACCTAGGTTTAAAACCTATTAATTCTCTTCCTTTGCTTCTTCTTCAGGGTTTTCTAACTCTTTTTGAGCATCAGTTTTAAGTAGTTCACTGATTTTTTTATCTATTATTTCTAAAGTCTTACTTTGAGTTTCATGGGAAATTTCAGGTAATTCCCCGCCCCACATTTTTTCTGCTTCTTTAAAACCTTGAACAATACCTTTTCTAGCTTCTTTTAATGCTTCAACATCATCTTGTGCTAAATTAATTGTAAAAGAACTAACTCTTTTTGAAGTATTCTCAACTCCAAAAAATCCTTCATCTGAAACTAACTCTTTAGCTTCATCAGGACTTAGCTCAGTAATTGGCTTGCCTTCATAACCTATTGAAGATAAACTTAATCCACCATTTATCTCTTTTCCTGATAGAAAATCATAGATTTCAGTATTGTTAATGATATTCATCAAACTATTTTGTGCATTTGTATTTGCTTGTGAAAATTCAGCACTTTTGATGTTTAAAAATACTTTTATACTTTCCATTGAAATTGAAACGTTTACAGCTGAATTATGTATTGAGCTATCTTTTTGCTCTATATTATCAACTTTATTTACTTTTACATCATTTTCATTTGAAACTTTATTTGACTTTAAATCATAATTATCTTGGTTTCTAATATTTAATTCTACAGCTTCCATAATAAGCTCCTTATCTTATTATGATTATATTGGTACATTTCTTAATTCTAGTTTAAACATAATAGAATCTGTTATAAGCTTTTTATTTTGTAACAATCAGTGATTTGTTGAAATTTATTTATTTAGTTAAAATAACTTATAATAAAAAAACTAGTGTGGTTATTCAAATATGAAAAAAATTATATTCTCTTTACTTATTGTTTTTTTATCATTAATAGAAGCAAAGAGTATAGTTAGTAAATATTATTATCAATTTAACACTAATACAATTTGGATTGATAAAAATAATGAAATAAAAGAAATCACTTTTGATCTTCTAAATAATATAAAAGAACAAAAAAGTTTAAAACCTTATTTAAATAGTTTATTTGAATTAGAAGAGATTGAAAATTTAATTAACAAAAAAGATTTATTAAATAAAGAAGAGATCCTAAAACTTGATACTCTAATTACTATAAGCTATGACAACTATATGAATTATCTAACAAAAGGCTTCATTAATTGGCAAGATTTTCTTCAAGAGCTTAAAAAAATTGAAGAAGAAACTGAAGTTAAAGCTAAATGGGCTAAATACGAATCAAGAAAAAACTTTATTAAGCTTTTAAAAACTTCTATAACTAAAAATGACATCAACTATGCTATTAGTGCTGTTGATTATACATTTCCATATGGTAAAAATTTAGAAAAAGAGATTATTCGACTAAAAGAAATATCAGATAATGGTGGTTTTGTAAAAATACCAATGCTAAATTCAAATTTGAAAAAAGGAAAATACTATCCTCAAATTAAACAATTAAGACAAAGACTTATTCAAAGTAATGATTTAATTGACATTAAATGTCTTGATAATATAAATTATTGTTCAGAGTTTTATGATAACGAACTTTTTAATGCAGTAAAAAGATTTCAAAAAAGATATGGACTTGTTCCTGATGGTGTTGTTGGTAAAAATACTATTAAAAAGTTAAATATGCATATTGAAGATAAGATAAATACACTAAGAATAAATTTAGAAAGAATGAGATGGCTTCCAAGAAAACTTGGTGACAAATTTATATTAGTAAATATCCCAGAATACAAATTAAGATATTTCGATGATGAAAAAGTAGAGTTAAAAATGGATATTATAGTTGGAAAAAAGAAATTCCCTACTCCAGTTTTTAGTCATAAAATGTCAAAAATAATAACAAACCCTCACTGGAAAATACCCCAAACAATTGTAAAAGAAGAGATAATACCAAAACTAGTAAATGATTCTTATTACCTAAACAAAGAAAATATAAATGTACATGAAAACTGGGATATTGATTCTTTAAAGTTTGATGTTAGTAGTGTAGATTGGAGTATGTATTTAAATAATGACTTAATAGGAACTCCTAGTAAAGCGCCTATGAGATTTATTCAAACACCAGGAGGAAGTAATCCTTTAGGAAAAATAAAATTTTTATTTCCAAATGAGTATTCAGTTTATATGCATGATACACCAGAAAAAGACTATTTTAGCTTTAAAGAAAAAACACTATCACATGGATGTATACGATTAGAAAAACCTTTTGAGCTATTTGAAAAAATATTACCATCAAATAATAAAGATAATCAATTATCAGAAAATATAAGAGAAAATGATTTTAATCTATCAGAGAAAATACCTATACATATAGTATATCTAACAGCATGGGTTGATGAAAATAAGAAACTACAGTTTAGAGATGATATATATAATTATGATGAGATTCAAACAAGACTACTGCTTAAGTCCAGTTTTTAATTTAGCTTTTACTTCTTCTACTTGTTCATTTGTAAGAAAATAGTTATCTTCAACTAAATATTTCATAAATCTAACTTCAGCATTAGTAAAACCATCTAGCTCTTTATCTTTTATAGAAGTATCTCTTTTTGTAATTCTAACACGTCTTAGTTTACCATTTACATTTTTTACATAATATACAATATCAAATTCAGTACTATTTATTTTTTCAATTGTCACAAATATATTTAATATTTCGGCATCATAAGTAGGTACTATTTTTTTAAAATTTTCAATACTTAAAAAACCAACATATAACTTAGTGTAAATATCAAAATAAAGCATAAGTTTTTTAGATTTAAGAAACGTTAAATCAATAATTAAATCTTTCTTTTGTCTTGATCTTTTTAAGACCCATTCTAAAGTTTGGAAGTAGATAAATTTTTGATGTTTTATAGTATAAGCTTCTATAAATTTTTCATCTTTAAAAGTAGTTTTAAAACCATTTTTCTTTCTATTAAATACAATCTTTTTAAGAAAGTCAATATCTTCTAAATCTTTTGTAATCCAGATTGTACAATAAGATGGAAATCTTTTTAATCCTACTGTTCCTTCTGTTAGAACTATCAAAGCTCTAATATGAAGATTAGGGAATAGCACTTTTAATAGAGCATATTTTTTGTCAAGTCTTTTATTCAAACTAACTGTTTTTTTAGATGTACTCATTTCTACAAAATAAAGTGCATCTTCTGAGAAAAACAATGCATCAAATTCTGAGATATCTTTATAGTTAGATTTATAGACAATTTGAAGACTTCTATCTATCATTAAACCTGTTTTATATTCACCATCAATTCTATTTTGATGAGGGCCTTTTAATACAAATTTAGTTATTGAATCATTAGTTAATGCATATTCTAAAAGTAATTCATATATTACGTTTTCATATACTTCACCTTTAAAACTATTAAAAGTAGCTAAATTTTCAATTGAGATATCTTGTTCATTTGATTTTAGTAATGGTTTAATATTTCGTAGATCGTATTTATAGTAAAATAGATTTTTTTCTATTTTTGAAAAATTTAAATTTTTTATATCTTGACTTATTTTTAAATGCCGCACTCTAACTTAAGAAGATTTACTCTTCTATCTCCATAATCTATTATTTTGCAGTGATTATAGCCAAAGCATAACCATTTGTAAAGTCATTTTAATAAAAGAAAATTATAATAATCAAATAGGAAAATTATATTTTATAAATATATTAAAAATGAAAAGTATAGGAGTTAAATAAAATGATTAAAAATATACTAATTACAGGTTGCAGTTCAGGACTAGGCCTTGCACTTACAAAGCTTTACCTAGAAAAAGGTTACAAAGTTTATGGGATAAGTAGAAATAAACCTAATATCAGCAATGAAAACTTTGTATTTAAAAACTACGATTTATCAAATTTTTTAAATATAAAAAAAGAGTTATTATCTTTTATAAGTGAAATAAAAAGTCTTGATACAGTTTTTTTAAATGCGGGAATGCTAGGTGAAATAAAAGAGATTACTAAATTAAAAGCTCAAGAAATTCAAGAGGTATTAAACTTAAACCTATTCGCAAACAAAGAACTTTTAGACCTCTTATCACAAATAGAAGTAAATACAGTAATAGGAATATCTTCAGGTGCTTCACAAAATGGTTCTAAAGGATGGGGTTCTTATTCTCTTTCAAAATCATCTTTAAATATGTTATTAAATCTATATTCAAAAGAATTATTAGAAACAAAACTATTAGCCGTTGCACCTGGTGTAATTGAAACACCTATGACAGATTATATTAGATTTGATATAGATGATGAAGTGTTTACATCTGCAAAGATTTTAAAAAATGGTGTAATACAAAAACCAAAAGATGCAGCTTTAAAACTGTATGAAGTATTAAAAAGAGCAAATGAGTTTGAAAGTGGAAGTTTTATTGATGTGAGAAAAGTATAAAAAACTTTAATTAAAATTTTATACTAAACTAAATATAAGCTTTTCATAATAATTATTTTGATACTTTATAATTAATAATAACACAATATAATTATACACAAGGCTTTGTATGAACAATAAAACATTTAAAAACTATATATTTTCAAGTAAAATTATTTTAGTTGCAATAATTTTCTTGATATGTTTCTTTTTTAGTACTTACTTACATACTTCATTGACAAAAAAAGATTCAATTGAGAATTCAACTACTATTTCTAATCAAGTCTTTTCTTCAATGTATCAAATCATGAGAAAAGGTTGGAGCAGAGAAGATTTAGAACTATTTACAAACTCTTTAGAAAAGAACTTTGAAAATAGTAATTACGAAATAAATATTTATAGAGCACAACCTGTAAAAGATCTTTTTGGTGAAATAAATGAGAAAGAAAAAGATCAAACATTAATTGATATATTAAATGGAAAGATTCCTGAATTTAAATCTTTTGAGAATAATATTGTAAGAAATATCATGCCTTTAAAAGCTTCCCAAGAGTGTTTACAATGTCATGCTAATGTCAAAGTAGGAGATGTACTAGGAACAGTTGAAGTAAAACAAAATTTAAATACTCTTTTTAAAGAGTCTAGGTTTCAGTTTATAATATTTTTCCTAATCATTATTCCTATATTTTTTATATCCGCTTACCTATCATCAAGGTATACAAGTAAAAAGATTACTAAAAGCCTTGACTTGTTTAAAGAAAAAGTTGAAAATATTAACTCTGTTAATGACTTTAAGCAATTTGATTCAAAAAATATCGATCTTTATTTTAAAGAGTTTAATGAAATTATTTTAAATGTTGATTCAATGGCTAATAAGCTTAAAAATGTAGCTGTTGATAAAGAGTTACTAGAGTTTGAGATTAGATTACTTGATAAGTTTATTATTACTTCTGATGTTGTAAAAGATTGGAGAGAGTATATAAGTGATTTATTAATTGAAATAAATAAGATCATGGAAACATATACTTTAATGACAATGTTTAGAGTAGATGATGACCAATTTGAAGTTGATATTTTTTGGCTTGGTAATCCACAAGAAGAAGTAAAAATTGTATTTGAAGAGTATGTTAATAATATGGTAAAAACATCAGAGTATTTCAAAGGAATGACTGATTTCAAAATAAAACACATTATTGCAAATAGAGATAAAAAACTTTATGATTTAGAGTTAAAAGATATTGAATATAGATCAAAATCTCTTTTCTTAGATACCCCAAAAATTGGTGGAATTGTAGGTATTGGACTTCAATCTGTATTATCAACTGATCCTATTAGATATATTGTTGTTGATTCAATTTTAACTACAATGGCTAATCTTGTTGGTTCTGTAAAAGCTATTAATAAATATACTCAAGACTTAGAGTACTATGCAGCAAGAGATCCATTAACTGATCTTTTTAATCAAAGAGTATTTAATGACATGATGATTTATGAGATTAAAAGAGCTAAAAAACATGACTACTCTTTTGCCCTTATGATAATTGATTGTGATAATTTTAAACCTATAAATGATAATTTTGGTCATGCATTTGGAGATACATTTTTACAAACAATTGCAGATATATTAGAAGATAAAAAAAGAGATGAAGATATAGTTGCAAGATATGGAGGAGATGAATTTACAATTATCCTTCCTGAGTGTGATAGTAATGGAGCATATGCAGTAGCAAAAAGAATTTCTAAAGCCATTGAGGAACAAAAACTTTTAGCTCCAGATGGAACAAATGTTGGAATTACAATATCAATTGGTATCGCAGTTTATCCAGAGCATACAACTTCTCAAAAAGAGCTATTTATCATAGCTGACCATATGATGTATGAAGCTAAAGATGAAGGTAAAAACTCTATTAAAATCCCTACAAAAGACAATGTATCTGAAATTTTAAAAGAGAATCAAGAAAAATCAGCTTTACTTATCTCAGCAATAGAAAATAATGAAATATATCCTTATTTTCAACCTATTGCACCTACAAGTGCAAATAAAAACGGTCTTGTTATTCATGAACTACTTATGAGAATAAAACATGGAAACAAGATATTCTCTGCATTTGAATTTATAGAAATAGCAGAAGCAAGAGGATTAATCAATAAAATGGATTTAATGGTTATTGAAAAAGCATTTGAGAAAATTAACAAGACAAACTATGAAGGAGTATTATTTATAAACCTTTCACCTAAATCTTTAATTGTTAATGACTTTATCAATCAAATAAATGTTCTAGTAACTAAATACGATATTGAGAAAGAAAAAATTGTATTTGAAATCACAGAAAGAGAGACTGTTAAAAACTTCTCTTTACTTGAAAAATTTGTTCATAACCTAAAAATTGAAGGATTCAAATTTGCAATTGATGACTTTGGTTCAGGTTTTTCATCTTTCCATTACATCAAAAAATTTCCAATTGATTACTTAAAAATTGATGGTGATTTTATTATCAATATAAATAATGATGAAAAAGATAAAGCTTTTGTAAATAGTATTGTAACCTTAGCACAAGAACTTAATGTTCAAACTATTGCAGAGTTTGTAGAAAATGAAAAGATTGTTAAAACGCTGGAAGAATTAGGTATTGATTATAGTCAAGGTTATCATATAGGAAAACCATCTGAAAACTTTATAGCTTTCAAATAAACTAAAAGAAGCATTATATTAATGCTTCTGATAGCATTCCTACAACAAACCCTAAATTTACTCCCATCACAATAAACCTACTATTTTTTAGTTTCATTGAAGGGGCTATATCTTCAAAAATTATATACAATATTCCACCTGCAGAAAAAAGCATTAAAGCTGATATCAATTTAAGATTATCACTTAGTAAATAAAAGCCTAACAAAGAAAATAGTAATCCTATAAAACTAAATACAAATAGTAAAAATAAAGAATTAGCTTTTGAAAAAGATGATGTTCTTAATTCAATATAAGAAGAAAAAGATTCAGGTAAATTTTGACAAGCAATAAATATTGCCAATAAAATTCCAGTTTTTGGATCATAAGCAAATAGTGCACCCAGTGCTATTGACTCAGGAATAAAATCTAATAACATAGATATAAATTGAGGTATAGAAGTTCTATTCTTATGTATATAGTAATCTAAAAAATAAAAAAACAAGCTACCCATTAAGAAAATAAAAATACTACTAATAGGTGATAAGTTACTCATCCCTTTAGGAACTAACACAAAAGCAACCGCACAAAGCATAATTCCTGTTGAAAATGCAGTTAAAAAATGAACTATTTGTATTTTTACCTTCCGATTAATTACTGTTTTCTCAAAAAAATAAGATAGTAATCCACCTATAAAAACAGTAGAACC
>Ga0193951_1000310_pt1 | contig 22779 bp, 20 predicted proteins | sample BB_2_MG_FD_140370 | JGI IMG/M metagenome (GOLD analysis project Ga0193951, IMG submission 140370) | Microbial mat bacterial communities from the Broadkill River, Lewes, Delaware, United States - BB_2_MG | ecosystem: Environmental > Aquatic > Freshwater > River > Microbial mats | place: USA...
GGGAAATGCGGTTTCACCAAAGCTACCATCTCCTTAAGGTATGCAATGCCACAAGCCTTAGGATGCTCTCCAGTTACCAATAGCAAGTGTTGAAAACCCATGTTTTTAATGACCGCAATTTCCTGTAATACTTGCTCTTTGTTTAATGTAATGCGTTTGATGTCGTTATCGTGGCTAAAACCACAATAGGCGCAAGCATTGGCACAGGCATTAGACAAGTATAGCGGTATATACAGCTGTATGGTTTTGCCAAAGCGACGTTGCGTTATGGTACGGCTTTTTATAGCCATTTGTTCAAGGTAAGCTTCTCCAGCAGGTGAGATGAGTGCTTTAAAATCCTCCAATGAAGCATTGGAGGTGGCAAGCGCGTGCTCAACATCTGCCGCTGTTTTGTTGTATATAGATGTTTTGGTGGCTTCCCAATCATGAGAAGCGTGTAATTCTTCAAAAGTCTTCATTGCTCGTATGTCAGTGGATAATCGTTAATGTATGAACGGCATATCCTTAGCGAAAAAAATCATTACAATTCATCTAAAAATGCAGTTAAAGGGCTCGAAGCTTCTGCTCCCATAGATGGTGTGGCTAGTTGAGCCTCATAAGCCAGGCGTCCGGCTTCAACGGCCATTTTAAATGCTTTACCCATCTGAACTGGATTAGGCGATACAGCAATGGCCGTGTTGACCAGCACCGCATCGGCACCCATTTCCATGGCATCAGCAGCGTGCGAAGGAGCTCCTATGCCAGCATCAACCACTACAGGTACTTGACTTTGTTCAATAATGATGCGCAACATTTCTTTGGTTTGTAGGCCTTGGTTTGAGCCAATAGGCGCACCTAAAGGCATAACGGCTGCTGTACCTACTTCTTCCAAACGCTTACATAAAACGGGATCTGCCTGAACGTATGGTAACACAATAAAGCCCAATTTAACAAGCTCTTCAGCAGCTTTTAGTGTTTCAATGGGATCAGGTAAGAGATATTTGGGATCGGGATGAATCTCAAGTTTTAACCAATTTGTTTCTAGAGCTTCACGGGCCAGTTGAGCTGCAAAAATGGCTTCTTTGGCCGTGCGTACTCCCGATGTATTTGGTAAAAGATTAATGCGCTCATGTTTTAAGTGCGTTAAAACATCGTCTGCTTTATTGTTTATCTCCACCCTGCGCAGCGCTACAGTAACGAGTTCGGACTCGCTTGTTTCAATTGCTTCTTCCATCAATTGGTTAGAAGCAAATTTACCTGTGCCAGTGAATAAACGGGATTGAAATGTTTTATCGCCTAGTTGAAGTGGTGACATGTGCTGTGTATTTAGTTCTGTTAATGCTTAATGAAATTTCGTCCAATTGGCTGAACTGTATTTGCCAATGGCTTGTAATAGATTGAGGGTAATAGCGCCTGGCTGCTCACTCTGCGTAATGTGAGATGAGAGTGCTACGCCATGAATACCCGTTTGAAACAAGTCTGGAAAATCTTCTGGTTGCAAACCGCCAATCGCTATTATTGGTATTTTAATGTCTTCTTTTTTGCACGCATCTATCAGATTCTGATAACCATTGATGCCCAATACCGGACTTAGGTTTTTCTTTGTGTGGGTAAAGCGGAATGGACCGTACCCAATGTAGTCAACACCTTGCTCTAACAAATGCTTGACGTCTTCAAAGGTGTTTGCTGTGCCGCCAATTATTGCTTGTGGGCCAAGTATCTCACGGGCTTTGCTGGGCGACATGTCATTTTTTCCGAGATGAACACCGTCGGCACCAATTTTAGCCGCTAATTCAACGTGATCGTTCATAATAAAAGTGGCCGCATTATCCATGCAGTAGCTCAGTGCCTGCACTGCTACTTGCTCAATTGCCTCGGTTGATTCTTCCTTCATGCGAAGCTGAACCCAACTACAACCACCCATAACTACGGCTTTTATTTGTTCTAAATAGCCGTGTTGGTTACTTGGCGAGGTAATAAACTGGAGTCTAGCGATCGTTTTTTTCATAATCAATATTTAAATATTCTGGTGGTAGGCAAGAAGCGTTGGGTTGCTGCCAATCATTTTTTTTACGTAATAGTGTGCTTTGGAACAGGCGGATTCTAAGTTTGCGGCTTTGGCTAATTCAGCTGCAATAACCGATGATAAAATGCACCCTGTGCCATGCTTTTGTAAATCGCCTTCTACTTTTTGCGATTTTACTGAGAATACTGTTTTGTGTGGAGTGTACAGATTGTCGCATACCTCATTAAGTGTGGTGTGCCCCCCTTTAACTAGGATGGAACAGTGAAGCTCATCGGCCACTACTTGCGCCTTTTCCTTACCAAATAGTTGGGTGTATTCAGGTAGGTTAGGGGTCAGCAGATCAAGGCGCTTACTGACTAATGCTTTAATCTCCTTGTGGAGCTCCTTGTGGAAAGGGAAGCCGGCTGAAGCTTTAAGTATGGGATCCCATATAATGTAAGTCTCCGGCCAGTTTCTTTTTATCCAATCCAATACTTCAGATAGAACCGTTGCCGATTCTATTAATCCAATTTTAATAACTTGTGGCTTGTAGTGTTTTAAGGCCATTAGTTGACTTTCTATTTCATTAAAAGTCAACCATTTCACGCCAATAAACTGCGACTCGTTTTGGTAGGTTACCGCCGTCACCACACTCAAGCCATAGACCTCATGTTGTTCAAAAGTTTTTATGTCACTTGTAACGCCTGCTCCACTGCTTGGGTCAAAGCCCGCAATAGTCAGTACATAAGGTCGTTTATTCATTTTTTTATTTCCATTTTTCAGTGACTTCTTTAAAGCGTTTTACAACGCCAGCCACATCACTGTCTTTTTCAAATTGGGCCCATAAGTGGCCATGTAATACCACGCCATCAAACCCAAGCTCTTTTGCGATATCAACATTTTTGTGATCAATGCCGCCCAAAGCAAGTACCGGTACTTCATGAGGTTTTGATAGGTAATCTTTTAATACGCTCTGATCAATAGCAGGGCCGTAACCTTCTTTCGAAATACTTTCAAAAACCGGACTCAACAAAGCATAGTTAAAAGATGCACTTAGGTTGATTAACTCAGGCATTGAATGCACCGATATGCTTTTAGGCAATTCCTTCTCACTATAATTGTCAATCAAATGCCTGTTGTAAGACGTGAAGTGCACGCCCCTTAAGCCCTTTGGCTCAACAATAGTAAGATGACTGTGTACAACTATTTTGTTTTTATGTTTAGAATCTACAGCATCTATCCAGGTTAGCATTTCAGCTTCGCTGTAAGCAGGTTTTCGTACATGTAGTACTTCTAAACCTGCTTCAAACAAAGCATTAATAGCTTCTATTTCCTTGTTTAATTCTGTTGGATTACAAATTACAATTGGCTTCATAAAGTTTTGTTTTATTCAGCCGCAAAAATAGGGCATATATGTTAGATATATAGCTCGCCGCCTGTTTCTTTAAACAATTCTTTTTTATCCTCCAGCTTCTTAGCAAGATCCCTTACCTCCATTGTACTCTTCATCGAACAGAAATGCTCCCCACACATTGAACAGAAATGTGATGATTTATAGCCTTCATCGGGTAAAGTCTTGTCATGGTATTTCATGGCCGTTTCCGGGTCAAGGGCTAGTGAGAACTGGTCTTTCCAACGGAACTCAAATCGAGCCTTGCTCATGGCGTAATCCCTAAATTGAGCTCCAGGAAATCCTTTTGCTATATCAGCTGCATGAGCAGCCAGTTTATAGGTGATAACACCTGTTTTTACATCGTGTTTATCAGGTAGACCTAAATGTTCTTTTGGTGTCACATAGCACAGCATGGCTGTTCCTTGCCAGGCAATCATGGCGCCACCTATGGCCGATGTAATGTGATCGTAACCAGGTGCAATATCGGTAGTTAAAGGCCCTAAAGTGTAAAAGGGTGCTTCATTACAATGTTCTAATTGCAGGTCCATGTTTTCTTTAATGCCTTGCATCGGTACATGACCTGGCCCTTCTATTATTACCTGAACAAATTTTTCTTTAGCAATTTTTGTGAGCACACCAAGGGCTTCCAGTTCACCAAATTGAGCTCTGTCGTTGGCATCGGCTATAGAACCTGGTCGTAAGCCATCACCCAATGAAACACCTACGTCATAGGCTGCCAATATGTCACATATTTCGCTAAAGTGTGTATATAGAAAGTTCTGTTTGTGATGGTATAACATCCATTTGGCCATAATTGCACCACCACGAGATACGATACCGGTAACGCGTTTGATGGTTGACGGAATGTGTTTCCATAATAAACCTGCATGTATTGTAAAGTAGTCAACACCTTGCTCTGCCTGTTCTATTAAGGTATCACGGTATATTTCCCAGGTCAGTTTCTCAACATCACCTTTTACTTTTTCAAGAGCTTGATATAAGGGAACTGTACCTACTGGTACTGGCGAGTTACGTACAATCCACTCTCGTGTTTCATGTATATTATCACCAGTTGAAAGATCCATAATGGTGTCGGCTCCCCAACGTACGGCCCAAACAGCTTTTTCTACTTCTTCTTCAATAGATGAAGTTGTAGGTGAATTACCAATGTTAGCATTAATTTTCACCAAGAAGTTACGACCAATAATCATTGGCTCAGCTTCAGGGTGGTTGATGTTGGCTGGTATAATCGCACGTCCAGCCGCAATTTCGTCTCGTACAAATTCTGGTGTTACTTCCTTTTCAGGAATCTGGGCTCCAAAACACTGACCACGGTGCTGGCGGTACTCTTCCCGTACTTTTTGCAGTTGTTGGTTTTCTCGGATGGCAACATACTCCATTTCTGGCGTAATAATACCTTGACAGGCATAATAGTATTGCGTGGCACAGCGACCATCTTTGGCCTTTAAAGGTTGGCTGTTGACATGATCAAAACGTAAATGATCTAGTTCGGCATCGCCTTGTCGCATCTGTCCGTACTCCGAACTAAGTTGCGTCATTTCTTCTACATCATTACGCTCTCTAATCCATTGGGCTCTTATCTTAGGTAAGCCTTTTTCCAAATCAACTACATAATCAGAATCGGTATAAGGGCCGCTTGTATCGTAAACGGTAACTGCAGGATTCTTAATCAGATCACCTTCGGGCGTTTTGGTATCGCTTAGTTCTATCGAGCGATGTGGTACCTGAATTTGATGTATTGTACCTGCTTCGTAAATCTTTTTTGAGTTAGGGAATGGACCAGTTGTAATCCCCTCTTGTGATATTTTACCTTTTGTCATAGCGTGTGTGGATATGTGATTAGCCGCCCTGGCTAGCTTTTATTATGAGTACTTTATCTCCATCTACCACTTGCGAAGTAGTCCATTTGCCTTTGGGAACAACCATGTCGTTAAGGGCCACAGCGATGCCTCCTGTTTGTTTTTGTTCAATGTGCAAGAGCACATCGGTGATGGTAGAGTTTTGGGGCATGTCCGTAGCTTGCCCATTAATCAAGATGTTCATTTTTTGTAAATAAGTACGGGAAGCCGAATGTGAGTTATATCCTTTCCCTGCGTCAGCATTACCTGCATCAGGTTCTATGGGTGTAATCTCAGCCTGTAATGTTAGGCACCCCGAAAATTATGGCTCAAAGGTAAACGAAAATAAAAGCCAAAAACAAAAAAAAGCCGAAGAAAAATCTCCGGCCTTTCAAATCATAATCTAATTACTAATATTACTTTTCTACTTTAAGTATTTCTGTAATCATGGTTTCTAAATCGTTTTTAGGACGAAACCCCATGGCGGCTTGTGGTTCACCTTCCATAGGAACAAATACTATGGTTGGTAAACTTCTGATGCCAAATGTAGCCGCTAATTCTTTCTGCTTATCGGTATCAATTTTATAAATCTGAATCTTGCCATTGTACTCTTTTTGAATCTGTTCCAGTACAGGTGATAATTGTTTACAAGGGCCACACCAATCGGCATAAAAATCAAGAATGGCAGGCACTTTACCATTATAATTCCACGCTTTGCTGGTTTCGTAGTTAAAAACCTTTTCTTTAAAACTTGCAGCATCTAAGTATACGATGGTATTCCCGTCTTCAGTTGCTGTAGCAGTAGCTTTATCTTGAATGTCTGATTTTAAGTAATTCGTAGAATTTACTCCAGACGTTATAAGTAGTCCGCTAAGTATAAAAAGTAGTCCTATCTTTTTCATCATATCCGTTTTTAATTCACAATGACGCTCGCAATATAATAACTCTCGCCATTGAAATAAGTTCACTTTCTTATTTTTCTACCTTTAAAACGTCTTTAAATGCGCGTATGAATGAGTCTTTGGGTAAAGCACCTTGTGCCATTTGTGGTTGACCATCCTGAGGTATAAATAGTATTGACGGTATGCTCTGAATGCCAAATGCACCGGCCAATTCGCGTTCCTTTTCAGTATCTACTTTATATATATCGATTTGCCCTTCATACTCGCTTGAAAGCTCATCTAGGATTGGACTTACCATTTTGCACGGTCCACACCAATCGGCATAAAAATCAATTACAGCAGGTCTATTTCCTTCAAATTTCCACTCTTTGCTATCTGCGTAGTTGAAAACCTTTTCTTTAAACGTGTCATTGGTTAAATGTTGTACCATGGTTTATTTATTTAATTGTGAATATTACAAAGATATAATAATATTTCAAATATCTAGAAATATAGATTCTTACATATCAATAGTTGTGCCAAAAGCTATATCGACAATATATGCTCAAAATACCATAATAATATTGTAATTTTGTCAGCATTATGACAAAGAATGGCAGTGAAAGGATGGGGGAGTATCTAAACCATCCTGTTTTTCATACGATTAGAGATGTGAGTGAGGAGATGAATAAACCAGCATTTGTTATTGGTGGTTTTGTTCGTGATTTGTACCTAGAGCGTCCTTCCAAAGATATCGATGTTGTTGTTTTGGGAAGTGGCATAGAATTGGCCGAGAAGGTGGCTAAAAAGATGGGAGGGCTGCGCTTAACAGTATTTAAGAATTTTGGTACCGCCATGTTGCGCTATCGCGATATAGAAGTTGAGTTTGTAGGTGCTCGTAAAGAGTCTTACCAGCGCGATTCTCGTAAGCCTATTGTTGAAGATGGTACTTTAGAGGATGATCAAAATCGTCGTGATTTTACGATAAATGCCCTGGCTTTAAGTCTTAATAAAGAGACCTATGGGCATTTAATTGATCCGTTTAATGGCATGGATGATTTAGCCAACGGCATTATACGTACTCCCTTAGATCCGATGATTACTTTCTCTGATGACCCGCTACGTATGATGCGTGCTTTGCGATTTGCAACTCAGCTTAATTTCCGCATTGAAGAAAAGACCTTTGATGGTATCATTCAAACGAAAAATCGGATTAACATTGTTTCGGGCGAGCGCGTGGCTGATGAGTTAAACAAGATCGTATTGGCTGATAAGCCTTCAATAGGTTTTAAATTGTTGGAAGTAACGGGTCTTCTCAGCCTTATTTTTCCAGAACTTCAAGCCATGAAAGGTGTTGATAAGGTGGATGGCCGAGCACACAAGGATAATTTTTACCATACGCTTGAGGTGTTGGATCGCATTGTGCCTAATACGGATAACGTTTGGTTACGTTGGTCTGCTATTTTACACGATATTGCTAAACCTGCCACTAAACGCTATGATAAGAAGCTAGGATGGACATTTCATAATCACAATTTTATTGGGGTTAAGATGGTGCCAAAGATTTTTAAGCGGATGAAGTTGCCGATGAATGAAAAGCTTAAATACGTGCAGAAAATGGTTGGCCTGCATATGCGTCCAATCGTTTTGAGTGAAGATATTGTTTCTGACTCAGCCGTAAGGCGTTTACTGTTTGAAGCAGGCGATGATATAGATGACTTAATGACCCTTTGTGAAGCAGACATCACCTCTAAAAATGAAACTAAAGTAAAGCGATACATGCGCAACTTTAAGGTGGTACGTCAGAAGCTTAAAGAGATTGAGGAAAAGGATCAGGTACGCAACTTTCAACCACCTGTAACCGGAGAAGTGATTATGGAAACCTTTGATTTAAAGCCATGTCGAGAGATAGGTGACTTGAAATCTATAATTAAGGAGGCCATTTTGGAAGGCGAAATAGGTAATAATTACGATGAAGCGTTTGAATTATTGCTTAAAAAAGGTGCGGAAATGGGCTTGAAGCGTGTAAAGTAATTTTTTATGGAGACACACTCGAAAGTTTTTTTCAGTAATACTGTTCAAAGAAGTACAGGGGTGGAAAGTGACTTAATACTCATCTGCGATAATTTTTCTACGCCTGAAAATATCGGTAGTATTGTTAGGTTGGCCGTCAATGCGAATGCGGCAAAGCTGATTATAATCGGAAGTGAAGGCTGTCGACAGAGTAAAGTGAAGAAGACGGCGGGAGCAGCTCTGGCATATATTCCTGTTGAACACATCAGTGTTGAAGAGTTGATGGAGGCTATACCTACGGGATTTACGACCATTGCATTAGAAACCACGGCAGGGGCAAAAGAATTATACGGCGGAATATTGCCACAAAAGCTTGCTTTGGTGTTAGGTAATGAGAAATATGGGGTGTCGGAAGAGGTGTTGCGACAGTGTAATGCATCGGTTTATATTCCAATGATAGGGCCAATTAAATCGATGAATGTATCTCATGCAGCCTCTGTTTGTGTGTTTGAGTGGTTGAGACAAAACCTGGTAAGCTAATCTTTTAGAAATATAGTTAAAAGCCGTATTTGTTAACTAGGGACCGGTTTCAATGGTTAGTATGACTGGCAAATGATCACTTACACCACCAATATATCGAGGACCAGCATAAGTGCGCCTGGGTTTAACACCACTATAAGCCATGTCATCTTCCAATAAAAATGGCAATTCGACAAGTCGGTGTGACATCGATGTGTGATTCTTCCAGTGCTTAGATACGAAAATGTGATCAATTAGTGCCCAATGGCCTTGGTACTTATGTGAGCCAGCTAACTTGCTTTGTTTAATGTGTTTGGGGTTAAGAACTGAACTTAGTTCATTGGCTTTTAAAAGTTGTTGAATTGAAGGGGCATCATATTCAGCATTAAGATCACCCATCACCACTATTTTAGATGACTGGTTGAGCTGCTGCACGGCATTTAGTTTTGCAGAAACATGGGCAGCTACTTTTATTCTTTTTTCTTCAGAAGCCAGTGCTCCTCCTCTTTTCGATGGCCAATGGTTGACAACAATATGGATGGTGTCCGCTTTTTTAACTATTCCTTTTACATATAAAGCATCGCGCGTGTAAAAATGGTTTATGGTATCCGATGTATGGATGGGTGATGATTCTAATACTTCAAATTCCGATTTTTTGTACAATAGCGCCACATCGATACCACGTTTATCAGGCGATTCATAGTGGATGTATCTGTATCCGGCATTATTCAATCCAGTATGATATATCAATTGATTGAGTACAAACGAATTTTCAATTTCACAAAGACCTATCACACTTGGTGGATGCCATCCGTTACTAGCGAGAATGACTTTGCTAATGCCATTGAGCTTCTGAAACATGCGGTGAGTAGACCAGTTTTTGTAGCCACCTTTCAAAAATTCAGAGTCATTTTTAAGGCTGTCATGGCGGTTGTCAAAGAGGTTTTCTACGTTGTAGAACATTAAAGAATAAGAGTTGCTAACTTCTTGTGCATGGATAGTTACCGATGCCAAACAAATCGTTAGAAACAAGAGTGGGCGCATCATTTTTTCTCAATACGTTCGTAAGCGCCAAGGTCGGGGCCTTTATCCTCAAGTCGATTAGTGCCTAGTAAATCAATTGTAAAGGGTTTTGCTAGTGTTAGATTGCCCATATCTTTAGCCGGTGAGAGTGTGTCGAGCTGGTAGTTGTATTCTTTGGTATTCTTAAACGATGGGGGTTCATTTTTTATGATCGCAACAAACTTGGTTTCGTCCGAAATATCAAAATCTTCTGCTAGCTTAATGATGCCATGATTAAAATTATACTTGGCATCTGCTTGAGGTATTTCATCGTTAGTATATTTTAAATCGAAGCCTACTTCCGACATGTTATTACCATAGATGATGCAGTTGTTGAATGATGCTTTTTTCAAAGGAACGATCTGAAGTTTTTCGCGCTTATCAATGTAGTAGTTGTTAAGAAAAACAGCTGGATTAGTTCGGTAGGTCCAATCAAAGTAGTTGGCAAATGTACAATGTGAAAACTCATAACTGCCACCTACTGTAAGTGCTGCAGAGCTATTGCCACAATCGCCAAAAACATTGTTAGAAGCGCTTATGTGAGATGTTTGAGCCAATAAACCAAAGGTGCTGATGTGTTCTATTTTGGTATTGTGTATTTCAACAGCATTACCGTTCAGGCCTACTGAATCAGCAAGAATTCCCATCATGCCATTTTTTATAATGCAATGATTAAATGATGAAGCGCCAGAGCCTGGAAGTAAATGAATATAACCCCATTGACCGGGTTTATCGGCATACCACTCTTCTTGCCTATGACTGGTAAATAAAACAGGCTCATCAATGGTGCCATTAACTTCCAAAGTACCAAGTACCAAAAGGCTGGCATCTTTATAAAAGTACAGTTTAGCGCCGGGGTCAATGCGAACTGTTTCTGTGGAATCCACAACAATGTAATCGTAAATTAAATAGGGTTTTTCACTGGTAAGCGTTTGCGTTTTTAGCCATTCTTTGCGTAAAAGCACAACATCCTGCCCATAGGCAACCAGTTGTACCGTTTGCGTTTTTTCTTTGGTTCTAAAATAAATTGAATCACTAACCACAAAGGGTTTATTGCTTCCGACAGGATCAATCGTTATTTCAACGAAGATATAGAGGCTATCCTTAGCTCTTATTTGAATTTCATCAAGCTGATTTTCAGGATAACCATTGATGTTTAGCCTGAAGTCGGAGTTGTCGCCACCGGCCAATTCGATAGATTCGATTGACATGTCCTCGTCGTAAGGGTTATAGACTCGAAAGTTTTTGGTTGTAGAACCCATGGAAGTGAATATGGTATCAAACATGATCGTGTCAGACGAGAAACTTAGCCCTTCTTCGCCTCCTCGGTATACAAATTCGCGCTCACACGCCACAAAGCTCATGATGCTAACAAGTAATAATATGCCTCTACAAATCCATTTCATACTTTGATAAGTAATAATTTAATACTTTTTGGGATGTTAAATCACGAGGGTGTAAGTTGCCTTAGTAACCTGCAAATTAGCAATAACTGAGGTAAAAAACAATACAAAATTTCACATTTGTAAAAATAATTTTACAAAAATTAACGATGTATGTTATTATCTCAACTAACAAGTCAACGCTAATACGTCATATTTATTTTGTACAGTACACCTGCTAGTTTACTTTTTTGTTACTTTGGGTTAAAATTTAAACTTTATGCAAATTTCAAATCATCGCCCATATACTTTTGATCGTGTCGTACGTATGCTCTTAACTGCTTTTATTTTTGGTGGCATACTCTATGTTGTAAATGCACTAAAGCATGTATTGGGGCCATTTATAATCGCTGTTTTTATCGCTTATTTACTAGACCCTTTAGTTAATTTTGTTCAGCATAAAATGCGGGTCAGGCATCGTGGACTAGCTGTGATGTTAACCGTTTCGGTTGTTAGTCTTGTATTATCGTTAATTCTGTTTTACCTCGTTCCAACTTTCATTCAAGAAATGAACAGAATGGTAAAACTGATACGCATCTACCTTCAGACGGTGGACGTAAAGAACGCACTGCCTTTTGAATTGGAGAGTAGCCTAAAAGAGCTGATACGCGAAACCAATCTAATATCATATTTAAATATTGATAACATATTTGAGACCTTAAAAAAACTATTGCCAGGTTTCTGGAATTTATTTTCGGGTTCAATGCGCATTGTTGCTGGTTTAGTTGGTTTATTGGTTATTTTGCTATACACCATATTTATTCTACTCGACTTTCAGAAGTTGGGTCGTTTATGGCTCGGGATGATTCCGTCGCAATACCGCACTGTGTCTACGGAAGTGTTAGATGACTTAGGACATTCAATGGATTTATATTTTCGATCACAGGGGCTTATCGCTCTTATTGTTGGTGTACTTCTAGCTATTGGTTTTAAAATTATAGGTTTACCAATGGCCATTATTCTAGGTCTTTTTATTGGGGCATTAAACATTGTGCCATACCTACAAATCGTGGGTATTATACCTGCTATGCTTTTGGCTTTATTAAAAGCGATGGAATCACAAGAAAGCTTTTGGCAAATTGCCTTATTGGTGCTTGTGGTTTTAGCTGTTGTTCAATTAATTCAGGAAGTATTCTTAGTGCCTAAAATCATGGGTAAGGCCTATGGTATGAATCCAGCTATTGTACTTCTTTCTCTATCTATATGGGGAAGCTTAATGGGGTTAATAGGAATGTTGCTGGCTTTACCATTGACATCGGTTATAGCCTCTTATTATAAACGTTTTGTATTGCATGAAGAAAAAAGTGATGATGATGCAAACCTGTTGGAGAAGGACGATTAGAGCTTGTGTTATTTGAGTTGAGCTTTCACAATTTATTGCAAAACGAAAGGAATAGAAAGGTTAGTTGGTGTAAAAAACAACAATAAGTAGGATATTCAAAAGTAAATAGTAAATTTGCGAAGGACTTTTAAATGACAAAATTATGGCTATTAATATTGAAGGTGTTGTTGGTCAATTTAAAATTGAAGGCACATTTAAGGAAGCAAAGATTTTTGGTGACGGTTTAATAAATACAACCTATAAGGTAAAAACGGTTGAAGAAGATAAGCCAAACTACCTCTTACAAATCATCAATCATCAGATATTTAAGAATGTACCTGAGCTAACAAAGAACATACAACGGGTAACGGATCATTTGCGCTCAAAGCTTGAGAAAATTGAGGGAAGTGATTTAAAACGTCAAGTATTAACACCTATTGATACCGTCGATGGAAATGGCTATGTAAAGGATGAGGATGGTAATTATTGGCGCATTTTCTTGTTTATTGAGAATGCCAGATCTTACAATCAGCTTTCTAATGCTAATCAGGCCTACGTTGGTGGTAAAGCCTTTGGTCAATTTCAAAGTCGATTGTCCGACTTGCCAGGTCAACCTTTGTACCCTGTTTTGCCTGACTTTCATAATACAGAAATGCGTATTTTGAATTTTATAGAACGGGTAAAACAAAATCCGGTTGGCCGCTTGGAAGAAGTAAAAGCGGAAGTGGATTTTCTGATGGAACGGTCAGAAGAGTATAAGAAGATTGTACAAATGGGCCGTAATGGATTAATTCCGGAACGTATTGTTCATCAGGATACGAAGTTCAATAATGTTTTATTGAATGAGAAAGATGAGATTTTGTGCGTGATCGATTTAGATACTGTAATGCCTGGCTTTGTTTGTTATGATATTGGTGATGCCATTCGTAATGGTGCTAATACTGGTTTAGAAGATGACAGAGACCTAGATAAAGTCAGTATGAATATTGATCTGTTTGAAGGTTTTATCAAAGGCTTTATGGAGGAGACTAAAGAGGTGCTAACACCTGCTGAAATAGATACCTTAGCTTTTGGTGCCAAGTTGTTAACCTATGAGCAAGCCGTTCGTTTTCTTGATGATTACATTGATGGAGATAACTACTATAAAGTGAATGCACCAGATCATAACTTAGTTCGTACAAGGGCGCAAATTAAATTGCTACAAAGTATGGAAGAGCAATATGAACAGATGCAAGCAATAGTTAAAAAGTACGCTAAATAAAGCTTGCTTAAAAGATAGAATGAAAGGTTTTTAAAGAAGAGTTAGGTAAGGATGTGGCCAGGCAAAATTGCGGTTTTGCTTGGCTTTTTAAAATGCAAAAGGGCCGGATATATCCAGCCCTTTTGTAGTTATGAAAGTAAGGTTTTATAAATTGATGTTAATGCCAGCTAGGTATAGTCCACCAGTTTGATCGGCAAAACCGAACTGTCGCTCTGTGGAATTAAATAAATTACGGGCATTAATAAATACCGATGTATGCTTATAAATCTTATACGAAACTTTAGCGTTAACCGTTGTATTGGCCTTTATGTTAGTTGTGCCAGAACCTGTGTAAGCAGGATTCATTTGACTCGACAGGTAGTGGTATTGCGAGTTCGCATAATCGTGCTCATAGGTTTGCGATGAATAGTAATTAAGGCTCGCAAAAATATTTAGCTTTTCTATGGCTTGATAATTCACCGATAAACCACCAAAAAATGCAGGTGTCTGTTTGTGTGTCTCATCTACTGTTTTATACACTGGGTTTTCAAAAAGTCCCATTTCAGGATAAATCAACATTGGCACCTCTCTTTTTTTGATGTCCTCCAATTCTGTTTTCTGTACTGTAGCAAAGGCTTTTACCTGTAACTTGGTTGAAGGAGCATAGAACACAGAAGCGGTTGCACCCATCTGTTTAGCTAAAGCATCAATGTTCTGGTAATTGTACGTTATATGAAGGTAACCATCTGTGAGTGGGCTTTTTTGTATTGAAGGCTCAAAGGTCGGAAAGTTTTTAGTAAGCGAATAGAAGCCTTCAATATCCAATTGCAGTTGTTTCGAAACCTGGCTGCGGTAGCCTATTTCGAGCACCCTGCTGGTTGGGAGGTTTAGGTTGTCATTTCCAAGATATTGTACTAGCTGACCTGATTCGAGACTACCCTCATTATAGTTTGTATAAAAATCCACCATAACAGGACCTCTATTGGCTTTAGAGAAGGAGGCGCGAAGTAAGTTTTTATCGTTAGGCTTGTAGGTGCTTATAAATTGATAAGTAAAATAAGCATCATCAGGCTTGTTGTAATGATCCATGCGTAAGGCTGCTATGAAACGCAGTTTGCTCGATACCTGATAATCACCACGCAGGTAATAAGCAAAGCTTGATAAAATAGACTCACCGTTTAAATAACCCTGACCTAGTTGGTCTGATGGAATATGGTCTGAATCGTCATAGATGATGTGTTGATAACTAGCACCTGGACGTAAAGTTAAATCGCCCATCGTCCAATCGTACTCAACAATCGCATCAATATTACTATAATCAAACGTTGAGGTTTCTGTCCCTGTATAAATATCTTGCGTGCCAAAGTTACCTGTTAATTGTACATTTAAACCATGGACATTCGCCATTGTATTAAAATAGTAGCTTTCAGATTCGCGTGATGTGATAGGCGACAGGGTACTCTCCATTAAAACACTTTGTGCTGAAGAGTTTTGTAGGCCGGCAGCCACGCTGACATCAGCTTTTTTGGAGATTTTGTAGTTGACCCAAGCATTAACACCATATCTATCTTTGGCGAGTGCTGGGTTGCTATACCTTGGATCACCTACTGGAACAGCCGACTCGTCAGTATAATAGATAAGATCTGAATAAGTTGTGTATTTGCCTTGTGTCCAATTGTAATAGTCTTCGGTAAAACGATCGCGCTTCTCATAGTTGGCGCTAATACGCGTTTTAAGTTTGTTTTCTGAAAACGAATTATTAACAGCAAAGTCAGCTATTTGAGTATTAGCATTACCCGCCATCAAGTTACCATCAATGCTTACTGCTTTGTCAGGTGCTTCTTTGGTAATGATGTTAACCACACCGTTTACGGCATTGGGGCCATATAAGGCTGTCGATGCTCCTCTAATAACCTCTATGCGTTCTATATCTGTTAAACTTACTGGTAATGTTTCCCATAATGTGCCACCGTTCATGTTGTTAAAAACCTTGCGGCCATCAACCATAATGAGTGACATGGAGTTTTCAGTGAAAAAAGTGAAGTTGCCCGATGGCATGTTATCATTTCCACGAATGTGGATATCGTAGTTGCCATTCGATTCTTCGCGAACAATGAAGCCAGGTATTAAGCGAAAGGCCTCTTCAATGGTTGTTGCGCCTGAATTTATTATTTCATCCTTAGTAATAATAGATGATGATAATGGTGCATCAAAACTGCTTTCTGCCTTTTTTGATACAGCAACAATCTCCATATTCATTAAATCTTCCAGTGACATGTTAAAGTAATCAATAGTATCCCCTTCTATTGATTGTGCATGGACTGAAAATGATGCTAATAGCAATGCTAAAAGCATAGTTATCCCAATTCTATTCTTCATATTTAATATAGATAAGTATTTGATTTTTAATTTTTGTGGCATGTATGACGTTCACTGTCGTATGACTGATATGTACTTGTTAGACTGAAATAAATTGGTGGTACTATAAGCCCTCTCGTTTGTGCTTTCTGCGCATTTTCAACTACTCAATTTATTGTTACTATTATTCATCTTTATCGTACATATGTTCATGTATCTCTTGAATCTGAACGGTATTACGGCCTTAGTATATTAAGGTTATACAAAATACATTTACAAAAGATTAAAATGTCTTAAAAATCATTTAAAGGGCTTGTTATTTCAAATGGTGGAACTTAATACTTGCTACATATCTCTGTTGTCAGGATAAGAAACGATACCTTCGCACAAAAAAAGTAGGAAATGAAGAAAGAAGGGCCATCTTATGGTATTGCACTCATGATATTGTCGGTTGTAGCTTTTGCAATTATGGCCACATTAGTTAAAACAATGGCTCATGTTAGTGCTTTTGTCACTGTGTTTGTACGCTTTTCTGTAGGAATCGGAATCTTAGGTATTCTGGCACTTTTCAAAAAGATTAATTTGAAATTTGTCCGTAGCCCATTATTATTACTACGAGGTATTAGTGGGGCTATCTCCGTTACTTTGTTTTACTTTGCCATTGTAGAAATTGGGATGGGCAAGGGCTCTGTTTACTCTTATTCGTATCCGGTTTTTGCGTCATTGTTAAGTGCACTTATTCTTAAAGAGAAAGTGTCTACTGCTAAGTGGTTGTTTATTTTTACGGCATTTATTGGCATTGTGCTGGTTGCTTTTAACGTGAGTAGTAAAGGTGGTTTTAATTTTAATATTGGTGATATACTGGCCATATGTAGTGCACTTACTAATGCCATCTCTATTCTCTTGGTTAAAAAATTACACGATACCGATGATTCATATGCCATCTTCTTTGCCCAAAGTATCATTGGCTTTTGGATATTCATTATCCCAGCTAATACGCCAGAACTAACAGGAACAGTATCCGCGAGTTATGTGCTTATTCTAATAGGTATTTTTTCTGCTATGGCTCAGTTACTAAATACTGAGGGCTACCGACATGTGTCCATCGCTACTGGCTCGCCCTTTCATATGCTTATTCCTGTTGTTAATGTGGCTATTGGCGTATTGTTGTTTCAAGAGAAATTTAACATGCTAGAAATGATAGGAGCTAGTATTGTGGTCTTATCTTGTTTAGGGATAATGCGTTTAAATGCGCTAAAGCGCTAATGCTTGTATTGCTTCTAAAATACTTACTTTTGCCTTTAGATAAATCAGACTCATGTCAGAAGTACTATTAGTTACACCGCCGTTTACTCAGCTTAATACGCCTTATCCAGCCACTGCTTATTTAAAAGGGTATTTTAATACCATCGGGATTAAATCTAGCCAAGTTGATTTGGGCATAGAGTTGATTGATCAGTTATTCTCAGAGACGGGATTAAAGAACCTATTTTGCCAGGCTCAAGATCAAGAGGCTTATTCTGCTAATGCACAACGTATTTACCACTTACAACACGAGTATGTGGCCGTCATTGATAGGGTGGTTTGCTTTTTGCGCCAACCAAGCGTATTAGAGGCGCAAAATATTTGCAATGGATCACTCTTGCCTGAAGCTTCACGTTTTGCTCAGCTTGAAGATATTGACCACGCTTTTGGCAGTATGGGTTTGCTTGATAAGGCCAAGCACTTATGCACCTTAATGCTTGAGGATTTGTCCGATTTTATAATCGAAGTAGTGGATCCTAACTTTGGCTTTAGTCGTTATGCTGAGCGTTTGGGACGATCGGCATCTTCTTTTGATGAAATCTATGCTCACCTACAACAGCCTCTGTCTTTTATAGATCAACTGCTTGTTGAAGAACTTGGCGTTCGAATGAAGGACGAACAACCAAAACTAGTGGCAATATCAATACCTTTCCCAGGTAACCTCATAGGGGCATTACGCATTGGCCAATGGCTCCGGATTAACTACCCCGCCCTTACCGTTTCTTTTGGTGGCGGTTTTGTCAATACCGAATTACGTAGTCTGAAAGATAGCAGATTGTTTGAGTTCTGTAATTACATCACTCTTGATGATGGTGAAGCGCCGTTAAAATGCTTACTCGAGTGCATTAACGGCCAAAGGGATGTTCGTCACTTAAAACGCACATTTGCCCTTCAAAATGGTCAGGTTGTTTGGCATGATGATGCTGGGATGCCTGATGTGCCGCAAGACAAAACAGGTACACCCGACTATACGGATATGGCGTGGGGAAAATACATTTCAGTTGTTGAAGTCGCTAATCCCATGTTTAGGTTATGGAGCGATGGTACCTGGATTAAATTGACCCTTGCACATGGATGTTACTGGGGTAAATGTACTTTTTGTGATGGATCACTCGATTATATCGGTCGCTATGAGGCCAATAAAGTCATGCAAATTGTTGATCGGATGGAGCGTATTATTCAAGAAACCGGTCAAACAGGCTTTCATTTTGTAGATGAAGCGGCACCACCTTCTTTACTAAAAGAACTGGCTTTAGAAATTATTCGTCGTCAGCTTAACGTGGTATGGTGGACGAATGTGCGTTTCGAAAAGAGTTTTACGGCCGACTTATGTCTGTTGCTTAAGCAGAGTGGATGTATTGCTGTTGCTGGTGGGCTCGAAGTGGCATCTGAGCGCATTCTTAAATTGATAAATAAAGGCGTAACGCTAGATAGGGTAACAAATGTAACAGCCAACCTAACACGTGCCGGTATAATGGTACATGCCTATCTCATGTATGGTTTTCCTTCGCAATCAGAGCAGGAAACAATTGATTCGCTAGAGGTGGTGCGTCAACTGTTTGAGCTGGGTGTGGTCGAATCGGGTTTTTGGCATCAATTTGCCCTTACGGCACATAGTCCTGTAGGTCTTAATCCTGATCAGTACGGCGTCTCAATTACCGGTGGTTTAAAAGGCCCGTTTGCAAACAATGATTTACAATTTTCGGATGCCAAAGGCGCCATTCATGAGCAATTTGGCGAAGGACTAAAAAAAGCTTTGTATAATTACATGCATGGGATTTGTTTTGATTATCATCTGTCTGAGTGGTTTGATTTTAAGGTGCCACGCACCACATTGGCTCCCGATTATATTGAAAGTAAATTGGATGAAACGCTGGAATTAAAGGAGAGAAGTCAGTTTGTTTGGTTGGGTAAAGCACCTCTTGTACACCGTTATACCAAGAAAAAAGGTAAGAAACAGATTGCAATGATTGAATTGGTACTGATGACCAGTAAAACCCAAATTAACCTTCAGGTAAAAGAGGGAATGGGGGAATGGCTAAAAACGGTGTTGACACTGTTATCAATTCAAAATAACAACATCATACGTTTAGCAGATTTCCGAAATAGCTATGAAGAAGCACAGCTGGGTGACTTCGATGTTTTTATCAATAGCTATACTTTTTCGCAATTGCGAGAAGCGGGATTATTGGTGCTGTAATTTTTTAAGAATTAAATCTTAATCAGAATAGTTAACTGCAGAGTTATTGGCCTTATGCAAAATCAATTTGTCCTCTAAATGCGACCTTACCTTGATCGGCGTTAAAGCCCTCGAAACTATTTCTGGAGGCTTGGCTTTCAAAACCCATATCTATTTTTTCATTACACATGGTTTCTTTCATGTAGTTAATTGAGAGGTGATTTGGGTAGTTGTTTTTGTGAAAGTCTAAACTAAATTGATCCATCATCCAATCAATATAGCGGGTTGAAGTGACGTGTTTGTTAAGATCAATATCAAAGTAACTTGGGGTAATTTGAATGGCGCTGTCCTTTTGTGTTGGGCCTAATTTTAAGGGGGAATAGTTCAAAGCATGTAGATTATTTAATGCTGAAAAAGCTTTTATTTTATCGCCTTTGAATAAGCCAGGTCGTTTGCTTTTTATATCTATCGATAACCAAGCTGACGTGGCTTTAGCTACAATATCACCTTGGTTGTCGCGCACGATAAAGTCACGAATGTAGAAAATGCGCTCTAGGTTCTTGGGCCATGTTTCAACTTCGGCAATCTCGCTCCACTTCAAAGGGCGATAAACCTCAATTGTTAAGCGATTAAGTACCCAGAATAAGTTGTCTTTCTTTAGCGTTTCAAATCCAAAATCAAGTTGCTCTGCTGAACTAATGGCAGCTTGTATAAGGTAGTTGGCCAATGCACTTATTTTCAGTCGCGAGTGCATATCTGTATCGGCTGATGTAATCTGAAACTTCTTTTTTAATCGTAGGCTGTTAGTATTCATTAGGTCGATTTGTTAAGCATCTTGACCGTCAAAAGTAAATATTTTATCAGAAAGGAGGAGAAAGAAGGCGAATAATACGATTACTAAATTTAAATACTTGACTCGACTGTCAAAATGGCCGAACTAAGGTGTGAAGATCCTGATCTCTACCTTCTAGAGGCCGATCTCACCCTCTGAGACCCCGATCTGCATGACAAAGAGTCCAATCTGCACCCCTAAGAGGTCGATCTCTACCTCCTAGAGTCCGATCTGGTACTCTAAGAGGTCGATCTGGGCCTTTAAGCACCAGAATGAGGCTTCCAGAGGTTGATTTCTTAATTAATATAGGGTGCATAGCCTTTTCGCAAACCGTTTCGGAAACAATGTATTGGTTATTGTTTGGCTTGGTTTGTTGGGTAAGAGCGTTGTTATTTAGGAGTTTGTGTGATTTTGAGTTTGTGGAATTGCAGAGCTAATTGTACAATTGTGAAAAGCCTTTCTTATTTTTACAAGCAAACTAAATGTTACAGTTATGAAGAATGTGCTATCGCTGATGTTAATGGTAATGATACTATTGGCCTCGTGTACAACTAAAGAATCCAAGCAGGTTAAGGAGGTGGCTAAAGCTCCATTTATGTGGGAAAATGCCAACGTTTACTTCTTACTAACCGATCGCTTTAATAACGGAAATGCCGCCAATGATCTTAATTTTGAGCGGACCAAAGAAACGGGTGTCTTGCGCGGATTTATGGGTGGTGACCTAAAGGGAATCACGCAAAAAATTAAAGACGGTTATTTTACCGATTTGGGTATTAATGCCATATGGTTTAGTCCTGTGGTAGAGCAAATACATGGCTCGGTTGATGAGGGAACAGGAAGTACCTATGGTTTTCATGGCTACTGGACTAAAGATTGGACTTCTTTAGAGCCAAACTTTGGAACGGAAGCGGAATTAGCTGAGCTGGTGCAAACGGCTCACGAACATGGTATACGTTTGGTGCTCGATGTGGTGATTAACCATACAGGTCCGGTTACCGATAAAGATGCTTTTTGGGGTGATGAATGGGCACGTAATACACCTCAGTGCCAGTATCAAGATTATGAATCTACAGTGTCTTGTACCTTAGTTGAGAATTTACCAGATATTAAAACAGAAAGCACACAAGAGGTAGAATTACCAAAGGCTTTATTGGAAAAATGGGCCGATGAAGGACGCCTAGAGCAAGAAATGGATGAGCTTGATGCTTTCTTCAGTGAGACAGGTTATCCACGTACTCCACGTTATTACATTATTAAGTGGTTAACAGATTACATTCGTGAGTACGGTATTGATGCATTTCGATTGGATACGGTAAAACATACTGAAGAGTCGGTTTGGGCCGACCTGTGGAAAGAAGCCGTTAAGGCTTTCGCCGAGTGGAAGCAGACCAATCCTGATTTAGTGATGGATGATAATGAATTTTTTATGGTGGGCGAGGTGTATAACTATGGTGTATCTGGTGGGCGCTTATTCGATTTTGGTGATCAGAAGGTCGACTATTTTGCACATGGCATGAAAAGCCTGATCAATTTTGAGTTTAAGTACGATGCGCATAAAAGTTACGAGGAAATCTTCTCGAAATATAGCACTGTTCTACAAGGACCATTAAAAGGGTTAAGTGCAATGAATTATGCTTCGTCGCACGATGATGGTGCCCCTTTCGATAAAAAAAGAGAGCGTAGCATTGAGGTAGGCACCAAGTTATTGCTCTGCCCAGGCTCATCACAGGTATATTATGGCGATGAAACAGGGCGTAGTCTCGATATAGAGGGCACTGTTGGTGATGCAACGCTACGTTCATTTATGAATTGGGATGAATTGGAAGCTAATGTGCCAGTCAACGGTGTACCTACAAAAACAATATTAGCGCATTGGCAAAAGTTAGGGCGATTCCGTGTGGCACACCCTTCTGTAGGAGCTGGTGTTCACCAACAATTAAGCGCTACGCCATATTATTTTAAGCGCGAGTATGTTTCAGCTGAATATGCTGATAAAGTTGTGGTTGGCCTTGATTTAGCCAAGGGCCTTAAAGAAGTCGATGTGACAGGAATATTTGCCAATGGAGACAACTTGAAGGATTACTACTCTGGTAAGGCCGTTACTGTCGAGAATAATAAAGTGAGTATTGAAACAGATTTTGATATTTTGTTGTTAGGAAAATAATAGGGCGGCCCACTTGACCTATACTTTTGGGCTATTATTTACAGAATACGATAAAATTTTTAAAAAAATCAGATTGTTAACATAAAAGGCTGCACTAATAAATGCAGCCTTTTTCTTTTATCGCTTTTATCGGCTTATTCTTCATCCTCTGAACTCTTTTTTTCAAGTGGACTTACCTCGCCACTGTAGCTAATTTGACTACGATTGTTGCTTATAATACTTACCGA
>Ga0193951_1000311_pt1 | contig 22765 bp, 22 predicted proteins | sample BB_2_MG_FD_140370 | JGI IMG/M metagenome (GOLD analysis project Ga0193951, IMG submission 140370) | Microbial mat bacterial communities from the Broadkill River, Lewes, Delaware, United States - BB_2_MG | ecosystem: Environmental > Aquatic > Freshwater > River > Microbial mats | place: USA...
ATAAAATTACATGGGCTAGCCATATAGATGAAAAAACAGGAAGACCTGTTGTTGACCCAAATCAATATCCTCCATTACCAAAAGAGGGTGAAAGCCAAGGGAAAGCTATAAATGTTGCTCCACCATTTTTAGGTGGTAAAAATTGGAATCCAATGGCTTACAATGAAGAAACAAAACTATTTTATCTAGGTGCAAATCATTGGGAAGAAGATTATTGGACTACTCCTATTCAATATAATAAAGGTGCAGCATATTTAGGTCAAGGATTTAGAATTAAAAAAACTTATGATGATCATGTAGGTATTTTAAGAGCTGTTGACCCAGTAAAAGGTGAGATAGTTTGGTCACATAAAGAGAAACTTCCTTTATGGTCAGGTGTATTAACTACAAAAGGCGGTTTAGTATTTACTGGTACTAGTGATGGTTATTTTAAAGCATTTAATGCAAAAACTGGTGAAGAATTATTTAAATTTCAAACAGGTTCTGGAATTATTTCTTGTCCAATTACTTGGGAAGAAGATGGTGAACAATATATTGGACTTGCAAGTGGTTATGGTGGAGCTGTTCCTTTATGGGGAGGTGAAATGGCTGAATTAACAAAACCAGTTTCACAAGGTGGTTCTTTTTGGGTGTTTAAACTTAAAAAATAATCTTTATACAAATTGGGAATTTAAGTATATAAAATTAGAATTAGAAAGTTTAATATCTCTTAAAAGGTATGATAATGAGAAGTATAATAATATTAATTGCAATTTTTAATATTTTTTTTGCCTATGATGATGAATCGGTAAAAGTTATTAATGGTTGTAAATTAATGCCTAAAACAAATTGTCAAAATGTAGATTTAAGTAATCAAAATCTTTCAAATTTAGATTTAAAAGAATCTAACTTTGAAGGGGCAAATTTTGAAGGGGCTATTCTTGATGGTGTAAATTTTACAAAGGCAATATTAAAAAAAACAAATTTTAAAAATGCAAAGTTAAGACATGCAATTTTAAAACAAACAGATATTAGTAATTCAAATTTTGAAGGAGCTAATTTGGCAAGAGCTGATTTAAGACATGCAAATATAAAAGTCGCAAAAGCGTCAAATGCAAATTTTGATGGTGTAAATGCATGGGCTTTATTTGGACAAGGAAGTACTTTTGATAATTCATCATTTCGTGGAGCTAATTTTGAATTTGCAAGAATGAATGGTTCTAGTATGAAAAATTGTGATTTACAAGCAATAAATTTTGAAGCAGCTTGGATGAATAAAGTTGATTTTGAAGGTTCAGATTTAAGAAATGTAAATATGCAAGAGGCTAAATTATCAAACTCATCTTTTCATAAAGCTATTTTTACTGGTGCCAGAATTCATTATGCTAATTTAAGTGGAGTATATATGGAAGAATGTATTGATTGTCCAGTAAATTGGTAATAATTAACAAATTTAAGAAAGGAGGTACTTATTATGAAATGGGAAACACCGATGTTTGTAGACAATAGATTTGGTTTTGAAGTAACGATGTATATTTGCCATGAGTAAAAAAGTTAATTTATATTAAGTTTATAGAGGAAGTTAGTTTAACTAACTTCCTTTTTTTGTTGAGAATTAAATTAATTAAGTTATATAATTTAAAATATATTTTTCTTAATAAATATTATGCTAAATTGTTGCTATATACTTTTAGTATAGTGTATAAAATTTAAGAAATAGTGATAAAATGAATAAAAATATATTAGAATTAAAAAATGTCGATTTTTCATATGGTAAAAAAATGGTATTAAATAATATATCATTTAAAATAAGAAAAGGAACTTTCACAGTTTTATTAGGACTTAATGGAGCTGGTAAGTCTACAATATTCTCTTTAATAACAAGACTTCAAAATCTTCAAACAGGAGAGATTGAAATAAATGATTATCCAATAAAAAATTATTCAAAAGCTTTGAAAGATATTGGAATCGTATTTCAAGAACCTACATTGGATTTGGATTTAACTGTAAAACAAAACTTACATTATTATGGTTCTTTAAAAGGACTTACTTTTAAAGAGACACTAATTTCTATTGAAGATGAAATAAAAAAATTAGAATTAGAAGATGTTTTAAATACAACCGTAAGAAACTTAAATGGTGGACATAGAAGAAGAGTTGAAATATTAAGAGCTTTGATTAATAAACCAAAGCTTTTACTTTTAGATGAACCTACAGTTGGACTTGATTTAAAAAGTAGGTTTGATATTTTGAATTATGTTAGAGACTTAGTTAAAAGAGAGAATCTTAGTATTTTATGGATAACTCATCTTTTTGATGAGGTAAACGAGGATGATGATATTTCTATTATTAAAGCAGGAAAAATTATGGATGAAGGAATAGTTAAAGATATTGTTACTAAATATGAAAAAGATAATTTAGTAGATACATTTAACTTTTTAGTAAGGTAAGGTTATGAAAAAATATATATCTTGTATGAAAGGAATTATCTACAAAGAGTTAATTAGATTTTTAAAACAAAAAAGTAGATTTTTCTCAGCTTTAGTTAGACCTCTTTTATGGTTATTCATTTTCTCAGTTGGTTTTAAAACAGCTTTAGGACTTGCAATTACTCCACCTTATGAAACGTATATTACTTATGAAACATACATTGTTCCAGGACTTGTAGGAATGGTTCTACTTTTTAATGGTATGCAAAGTTCATTAACGATGATATTTGACCGTGAAATGGGAAGTATGAAAATACTTTTAACTTCATATATAAATAGGAATTACTTGCTATTTTGTAAAATGTTTGCAACAGCTATTGTTTCAACACTTCAAGCACTTGCTTTTTTGTTTATAGCAAAATGGTATGGAGTTGAAATATCTTATTATGGAATATTAATTACAATACCTGTAATAATAATTTCTTCTATAATATTAAATGCCTTTGCTCTTTTTATATCTTCAGTGATTAAACAATTAGAAAATTTTGCAACAGTTATGAACTTTGTAATTTTTCCAATGTTTTTTTTAAGTTCAGCACTTTATCCTCTTTGGAAAATAAAAGATTCCTCGATTTTATTATTTAATTTATCATCTTATAATCCATTTACTTATTTAGTTGAAGCTATAAGATTCGCTTTATACGAGAAATTTGATACACAAATCTTTTTAGTAATAGGAATTTCATTTATAATTAGCCTATTAATGGCCTTTGTAGGATTTAAATTGAAAAAAGTTTAGAAAGCTAAACTCATGCTACACTTCTCTTGTATACTTTCTTTAAGACAAATTCCCAATTTGTTACGAACGATTATTAAGGAGAGAAAATGATTAAAAAAACGCTACTTTCAAGTGCTGCTGCTGCTGCTCTTTGTGCATTACTAAGTGTAAGTGCAAGTGCAAGTACTAAAGCTTCATTTAGCCCAGTAACTAGTGCTGACATTTTAAATGATGTTAAGTCAACTGACGATGTTTTAACTAATGGTATGGGATTACAAGGTCAAAGGTTTTCACCTTTAACTCAAATAAACAAAAAAACTGTTAAAGATTTAGTTCCTGTATGGAATTTTTCTTTTGGTGGAGAGAAACAAAGAGGTCAAGAATCGCAACCAATCATTAAAGATGGTGTTATGTATGTAACTGCATCTTACTCAAGAGTTTTTGCTATTGATATCGCTTCTGGTGAAGAATTATGGCAATATGACGCAAAATTACCTGATGCAATTTTACCATGTTGTGATGTTATCAATAGAGGTGTTGCTATTTATGATAATTTAGTAATCTTTGGAACATTAGATGCTAAATTAGTTGCTTTAGATAGACAAACAGGAAAAGTTGTTTGGAAGAAAAAAGTTGATAACTATAAAGATGGTTACTCAATTACTGCTGCTCCAACTATTGTAAAAGATATGGTAATCACTGGTGTTGCTGGTGGTGAGTTTGGTATCGTTGGTAAAGTTGAAGCTAGAAATGCTAAAACTGGTGAAGTTGTTTGGACTAGACCAACTGTTGAAGGTCACATGGGTTACTTAAATGGTAAAGAAAATGGTATTACTGGTGGAGAAGCTGGTAAAACATGGCCTGGAGATTTATGGAAATCAGGTGGTGCTGCAACATGGTTAGGTGGAACTTATGATCCAGATACTAACTTATTATTCTTTGGAACAGGAAATCCAGCTCCTTGGAATTCACATTTAAGACCAGGTGATAACTTATATTCATCTTCAAGATTAGCAATTGACCCTGATACTGGTAAAATTGTTTGGCATTTCCAAACAACTCCACATGATGGTTGGGATTTTGATGGTGTAAATGAATTAGTTTCATTTGATCATGTAAATAAAGATGGAAAAGTTGAAAAATTAGCAGGTACTGCTGATAGAAATGGTTTCTTCTATGTATTAAATAGAGAAAATGGTAAATTTGTAACTGCAAATCCATTTGTATCTAATATTACTTGGGCAACTGGAATTGGAAAAGATGGTAGACCACTTTATACTAAAGATGGAAGACCAGGTAACCCAGGTAAAGAAAGTAAAGGTAAAACAGTATTCTCTGTACCTTCATTCTTAGGTGGAAAAAACTGGATGCCAATTTCGTATTCTCAAAATACAAAATTATTCTATGTTCCTTCAAATGAGTGGGGAATGGATATTTGGAATCAACCAGTATCTTATAAAAAAGGTGCTGCATATTTAGGTGCTGGATTTACTATTAAACCAATTTTTGAAGACCATATTGGTTCTTTAAAAGCAATTGACCCATTAACTGGTGAAATTAAATGGAACTTCAAAAACAAAGCTCCACTATGGGGAGGAATCCTTACAACAGCTGGTGGTTTAGTATTTGCAGGTACTCCTGAAGGTAAATTCCACGCGTTTGATGATGAAACTGGTGAAATTTTATATACATTTAACGTAGGTTCTGGAATTGTTTCATCTCCAGTTACTTGGACTCAAGATGGTGAGCAATATATAGCAATCGTTTCTGGTTGGGGTGGAGCTGTTCCTTTATGGGGTGGTGAAGTTGCAAAAGCAGTTAAGAACATCAACCAAGGTGGTTCTGTTCACGTATTTAAATTACATAAATCAAAATAAAAAAATCTAAAAAAGGAGGACAATATTATGAAATGGGAAACACCAATGTTCGTAGATAACAGATTTGGTTTTGAAGTGACAATGTATATTTGTCATGAATAACAGGTCTTTATAAATTTAGTTTTAGAAAAGTTTTAGTTAGGCAAGCCAGAATTAGTTTCTCTGGCTTGCACTTTTTATAATTGAGATTATATAATGTAGTTTCAATTATTAAAAGTGTTAGGAAGAATATGAGAATAGAAGTATTAGGTTCAAGTGCAGGTGGAGGATTACCTCAGTTTAATTGTAACTGTCATAACTGTAGAGGTTATAGAGAGGGAAAAACAACAATTAAAAGAAGAACTCAATCTTCTATTACAATTAGTGAAGATGGTGAAAATTGGGTTTTATTTAATACGTCACCTGATATTTTAGAACAAATTCACAATTCACCTTTTTTACATCCACAAAAAGAGAGAGAAACAAAGATAAAAGCGATTATCTTTATTGATGCTCAAATTGACCACACAACTGGACTTTTGATGTTAAGAGAAGGTTGCCCTCATCAAGTGTATTGTACTAAAGAAGTTCATGAGGAGTTAAATACTTCATTCCCTTTATTTAAAATGTTAGAACACTGGGATGGTGGAGGGACTATTTATAATGAAGTGATTCCTGATAGAAAGCCATTTGAAATTCCAGTTATGCCTAACCATGAATTTTATGCAATGCCTTTAATCTCAAATGCACCACCATATTCTAAATATAGAGATAAACCAAGAGATGGCGATAATATTGGTGTTGTTGTAGTAAACAAAAAAACTGGAAAGAGACTTTTTTATCTTCCTGGTTTAGGTGTAGTTCAAAAACATATTATTGATGAGATGGCAAAAGCTGATATATTATTAGTAGATGGAACAGTATGGACAAATGATGAAATGATTAAAAATGGTTTTTCATCAAAATTAGGAACTGATATGGGACATTTACCTTTAAGTGACAAAGGTGGATTAATTGAAATATTAGATAAATTAGAAAAACCAAGAAAAATATTAATACATTTAAATAATACAAATCCAGTATTAGATGAGTCAACACCTGAGTATAAAGAACTTATATCTCATGGAATTGAAATATCTTATGATGGTATGAGTATTGAAATTTAATAATAGGAGAATTTATGAGTGAATTATTAAGCAAAGAAGACTTTGAAAAAAAATTAAGAGGTATGGGTAGAATGTATCATATACATCATCCTTTCCATGTTAGAATGTACAAAGGTGAATGTACAAAAGAAGAGATTCAAGGTTGGGTTGCTAATAGATTTTACTATCAATGTATGATTCCTATAAAAGATGCTGCGATTATGTCAAATAATCCACCCTTAGAAGATAGAAGAAAATGGTTAGATAGAATTATTGATCATGATAGTGTTGGTGGTGGAATTGAAGCTTGGTTAGAATTAGGTGAAGCTGTTGGATTAAATAAAGAAGATTTAATATCTCATAAATTTTTATTACCTTCAGTTAAATTTGCAGTTGATGCTTATGTGAATTTTGCAAGAAGAGCTCCTTGGAAAGAGGCTGCAATGTCATCATTAACTGAAATGTTTGCACCTGAAATTCATCAACAAAGATTAAATACTTGGCCTGATAACTATCCTTGGATTGATCAAAAAGGTTTAAGATATTTTCAAAAAAGATTAAGTGAAGCTAGAAGAGATGTACAACATGGTTTAAATATTACACTTGAAGAGTTTAACACACCAGAACTTCAAGATAAAGCTGTATCAATTTTACAGTTTAAACTTGATATACTATGGACAATGTGTGATGCTTTATATTTAGCATACGAATTAAAAAAACCACCATATTTTAATTGTGAGAAATAAAATGAATATGTCAACAAAAGTAAGTATTAATCCAAATTTTCAATTCCAATGGGAAGAAAAACAAGATTGTTATGTGCTTTTATATCCAGAAGGTATGGTTCAATTAAATCAAAGTGCAGGAGAAATTCTTGCTCTTTGTGATGGAATAAATACTATTGATGATATGAATAAAAAATTATGTGATAAATTTTCTGTATCAGATTTAACAAAAGATATATTAAGTTTTTTAGAAGAAGCAAAAAATAGAAATTGGATAAGTTATGAATAATGAAATAAAACCACCTTTATGGATTCTTTTAGAATTAACTCATAAATGCCCTTTAGAGTGTGCATATTGCTATAATCAACTTGACTTTGCTTCTACGAAAGATGCAATGAGCAAAGAAGATTGGTTTAGAGTGATGGAACAAGCAAGACAGATGGGTGCTGTTCAATTAGGTATTTCTGGTGGTGAGCCATTATTAAATAAAGATATAGTAGAAATTGTAGAAAAAGCTAATGATTTAAAATTTTATACAAATTTAATAACATCAGGGGTTGGTGCTCCTGAAGGAATAGTTCAAAAACTAAAAGAAGCAGGATTAAAAACTGTTCAACTTGGTATTCAATCACATGATAAGAATACTATGACATTAATCACTAATAATAAAAGCTCATATGAAGAAAAGATTAAATTTGCAGCTGAAGTAAAGAAAGCTGGTTTACAACTTATTGTAAATACTTGTATAACTAGACAAAATATTCATCAAATAGGTGACATTATTGAATTTGCTGAAGAGTTAGGTGCGAATTATTTAGAAATAGCAAATATTCAATATTATGGATGGGCATTGAAAAATATTAATGCATTACTTCCTTCTCAAGAACAAATCACAGAAGCTAGAAAAGTTACAAATTATTACAGAGAACAAAGAAAAGATATGAAAGTATTTTTTGTTGTACCTGACTATTTTGCAACAAGACCAAAAGCATGTATGAATGGATGGGGAACAACTTTTTTAACTATTAATCCAGATGGTATAGCACTACCTTGTAATACTGCAAATACTTTACCTCTAACTTTCCCAAATGTAAAAGAATATTCTATTGAAGAAATTTGGAATGAGTCTTCTGCATTTAACTATTTTAGAGGTGATAGTTGGATGAAAGAGCCATGTAGAACTTGTGATGAAAAAGAGAAAGATTTTGGTGGATGTAGATGTCAAGCATTTGCATTAACTGGTGATATGAACGCGACTGATCCTGTTTGTATAAAATCTCCTGAGCATGGAATTATAAGTAAAAAAATTGAAGATAGTGTTAATTTTAGTGAACAAGAAATAGTTTACAGAAATAGAAAGAACTCTTTATTATTGATGAAATAGATTATGAAATAAATTTCATAATCTAATTTTATCTTCTCTTCTTTGCTCTAGTTTTAGAAACTCTTTTTTCATTAATTTTGAAATTAAAATCCAAATACTTTTTAACCATTAGTTCAGATATATCATACATTTCATCCATGTTAGTTTTAATTTTCCATGGTGTTTTTTCGTCGGCTTTTGATATGTTCTTTTTTAACTCTAAATTATTTTTGTTATAGATATTTAGTATTGTTTCTATGGGGAAATTATCTATATAAGGATATTGAACGAGAGATTTTCCAAATTCCTTTTTATAATTGTAAAGTAAACTAAAGGCTAAAAGTTCTGGAATCCACATAGAACCTTTTTGCAGTTTTGTTGAGAATATAGTTGTAAGATATTTATAATAAACTTTCATTGGTTCTAAGTTTCTTGTAATCTTACTGAACAAAGCAGATTGTTTTTGATTTTTAAATAAGTAAAATAGAGTATCTCTTACTATAATACTATTGTCCAAATAGTCTTTTAGATTGTAAACGCTTTTATTAATTAGATCTATATCATTTTTACTTGCTGTAATTATCATGGGGTTTGAATTGTCTTCATAGTCTAATTTGTCAAAATCACTTAACAAGGTATGTACAACTAAAAGTAGAGTATCCATTTTTAATTTTTTAAGATTTATAGATTCGCATTGGCTTAATACTAATTTGAATTGATGATTAGAGTCCATATTCTTCCTAAAATTTTAACTTATTTAAAACACTGTTATTGTAGAGTATTAAAAAAAATAGTTCTTCTTTTTATGTGCTTTAAAAATTGTTTAATAGTGCTAATTTTATATATTATTATTGCTAATTATATTTTTAGTGTAAGATTACTATCTTACACTAACTTTTTTTTCTTTTATTTTTTCTAGTAAATTAGTTATATTCTTCATCTTTTTTTCTTCTTCTTCAATATGGTTAATTGCATCAAGATTGAACTTTTCTAATTTTTTATCAAGATAACTAGTATCTAGCTTCCCTTTAATGAAATCTAAATCTCTCACGATTTCTCTATGTAAAGGAATATTAGTAGGCAGCCCCTCAATATAAAATTCATCTAAGGCTCTTCTTGCTTTTTTTACAGCTCCATCCCAGTCTAACGCCCAAACTATTAGTTTTCCAACCATAGAATCATAGTTTGCAGGAATTTTATAACCTGTATAAACACTAGTGTCTATTCTCACTCCGGGACCTCCTGGAGTTAAGTATTTAGTTATAGTTCCAGATGATGGCATAAATTTTTTCTTTGGATCTTCAGCATTGATTCTAAACTCTATTGCATAACCCCTAAATTTAATTTCTTCTTGTAAAAATTGTAATTTATCACCTTCTGCTATTTCTATCATTCTTTGAATAATATCAATGCCACTTATTAATTCTGTTACAGGATGTTCTACTTGAACCCTTGTATTCATTTCAATAAAATAGATATTATCATTATCATCAACTAAAAATTCTATGGTTCCAACACTTTCATAACCTAGTTTGAACATAGCCTTTGTTGAAACTCTATATAATTCACGTCTTACTTTTTCATTAAGTCTTGGACTTGGTGCTATTTCAATTACTTTTTGATGTCGCCTTTGAATAGAACAATCTCTTTCACCTAAGTGTAGTACATTTCCATATTTATCTGCAATAATTTGAACTTCAATATGTCTTGGATTTTCTACATATTTTTCAATAAAAGCTTCACCTCTACCAAAGAATTTTTTTGCTTCTGAAGTTGCTGATTCAAACATTTCTTTAAAATCTTTTTCTTCTTTTACAATTCTCATTCCTCTCCCTCCACCACCAAAAGCAGCTTTGATAATAATGGGATATCCAATTTCTTTTGAAATTCTCTCACCTTCTTTTATATCTAATATTGGAGTATCTGTTCCTTCAAGTACTGGAACACCAATTTTTTTCATTGCAACTTTAGAAGCCATCTTATCCCCAAATAATGCAATATGTTCAGCTTTGGGTCCTATAAATATAATTCCATTATCTTCACAAGCTTTTGCAAAATCTGCATTTTCAGATAAAAAACCATATCCAGGATGAATAGCATCGCAATCTGCTTTTTTTGCTAAATCTATTATTTTTTCATAGGTTAAATATGCTTCAATAGGATTTCCTAGTATTGGATAACATTCATCAGCTTTTCTAACCCAAACACCATCTATATCAACTTCAGAAAATATGGCAACACTTTTGATTTCTAACTCTTTACAAGCTCTAATAATTCTAAGAGCTATTTCTCCTCTATTTGCAACAAGAACTTTTGTAATTTTATTGATCATTTTCTCATCCTCTTAAATTTTACTAATTGTATGATTTTAAAAAAAATAGTTCTTCTTATTTTTTGCATATTAAATTGTTCTTTTGTGCTTTTTTTATATAGTTTTTGTGCTAGTATTATTGTTATGAAAAAAGAAACATTAGAAAAACGAACAAAAATTGCTAATAATATAATGTATTATATTTATACACATATTGAAATTAATATAGATATCGAAGAATTAAGTATTGATTTAGGTGTAAGTAAATTTCATATGCATCGTATTTTTAAAGAAGCATTTGGAATAAATATTTATGAAAGTATAAAATCAATTAGATTACAAAAAGCATCTAATCTACTTCTTACAAATAAATATTCAACAATATCAAATATTGCAAATTTATGTGGATATTCATCTCAGTCCTCTTTTATAAAAACATTTAAAGAAAGATTTGATCAAACTCCAAAGCAGTGGAGAACAGGTGGATATAAAGAGTATTCAAATAAAATTTTACAACAATCATTAGTTGCAAAGAAATCAACGGCAGATTTTTCTGATATTAGCCCAACAATTGTAAAAATGCCAGCAATGAAAAGTTTTTATATAAGAAATAGAGGTTATAACGTAAATATAAAAGAAACTTGGCAAAAACTTCATACGTGGGTTTTAAGTAATGATATAAAATCATATAAACAAATAGCCTTATTTCATGACAATCCAACAATTACACCATTAAATCAGTGTCAATACATTGCATGTATAGTTCCAGATGAAAGTGAAGATATAAAAAGTGATAGACTGCCAAGTTTTAACATAGCTGATGGAGTTTATGCAAAATTTGATTTACAAGGTAAAAAAGGGGATGTTTTGAAATTTATTCACTGGGTTTATCATGAATGGCTACCAAGAAGTGAATATGAAACTACTACAAAACCTTCATATACAATTTATAAAAAAAACAATAATCTAAGTGAAGATGATGATTTTGATATTAGTTTTTATGTATCAATACAATTTTAGTAGAAAACCTATTCAGGTCTTTCTACCATATATCCACTACCTCTAATATTTTTAATAAAATCTTCTTTTAAAACTTTTTTTACTCTATTAACTTCAGCTCTGATTGTAGCATTATCAATAAAATCATCATTCCATACATATGTTCTAAACATATCATATTGAACAACTAAACTTCTATTGTGTGCTAAAAGCTCAATAATTTGAAGTTGCCTTTTTGGTAAAATATGTGGTTCATTATTATATAAAAGAGTCATACTATCAGCATCAAAACTATAGTGTTTTGAAAGCCTTTTATGTCTTTGTGGAACAATTCTTGTTTTTAATATTTTATTAATTCGAAGTGTTAATTCTCTTAGATGAAATGGTTTTTTTAGATAATCATGACATCCAATATCAAATCCTCTTGCAATGTCTTCAATATCTATTAATGCAGATATATAAATAGTTGGTACCATTCTTTTTTGAGCATGTAACTTTTCTAAAATAGTAAAACCATCAATATCTGGAAGATTTATATCTAAAATTAATAGATCAAATTTTTCATGTTCTAAAACTTCAAGACATTGTAAACCTCTTGTTGTAGACGTTATTACATGTCCTGTTGAAGTAAGATATTCAGTTATCATCTCATTTAACATAATATCATCTTCTAATAACAATATTTTCATTTTTTAATTCCTTTAAATGTATATGTAAATGAAGCCCAGTTTTCACCAGATTCTAGTTTTATTCCTACATTTTCTTCACTACATATTCTTTTTACTAAATTTAATCCTAATCCAAAACCTTCTTTAGATTCTTCTTCTCTATAATATTCTTCAAATATTTTTTGTGGGTCAAGTATTTGAATTGAACGACTCTCTATTATAAAATCACAATTTTCATTGTAAACTTTAAGTGTTACATTTATAACTTGATTTGGTAAGGTGTATTTAATTGCATTTGTTAAATTATTATCTACAATTCTTTGTAGTTTAATTTCGTTAAAGTTTAAAATGATTTCATCATAATTAGAAACAAAGTTAAAAGTAGATTTAAATTTCATTGCAGTTTGTGTAAAAAAATCTATTCTACTTCTTATAAAATCAACTAAATTAATATCATGTGTTGCTTGATTTACTTGATCTTTTTTTACAAGATAACTTAAATCATCATATATACTAAAGATATTTTTCATAGCTACTTCAATATTTGATAAATACTTATTTTTACCATGCTCTATTTCAAACATATCAATATTACCCATTATAATAGATAATGGTGTATTTGTTTCATGTATTGCATATTTTAAAAATTGTTTTTGAGAAGTAATAAGGTTTTGTGCATAATTATTACCAATTTCTAATTTTTTTGATTGCTCATTATAATCTTTTGAAGATTGTTGTATTAAGTGTGTTAAAGCTTGTAAACTTTTTGCATGGTCTGTTAATTTTGTAGTTTCTGGATCTGCAATTTGTTCTTTCACAGAACAATCTACTTCTTTTTCACTTAAAGCTAATACAGTTAATGTTTGATTTAATAGTTCATTCTTGTCATGATTGTGATAAAATTCTCCATAAGTAAAAAATCCAGCAGTTGTTGCAATCTCTGAAAAAGGTTTTATCTCAACATCTATTAAATCAGGCATATATCTTCTTCTTGCCATACATGCATATATAAAAAAGCTTTCAGTATCTTTTATACTACATTTAGTAAATAAAGATTTTAGCGGATTATTCATAATCATTTCTACATTTCCAAATCCAAGTTTTACAATATCTCCTTTGTGAAGATTTCCTGCAAAACTCAAGCTTCCATCCCTATGTTTACCAATAACTGCTCTAGCTAAAGGTATACCATTTTTTTGAACTATTAGTGGAAACTCTATTCCTGTTGCTGGTAAAGATTTAGCAACATATTCACCTAAATATTTTTCATAAAATTCTAAAGGTTTTAATCCTGATATTTTATAAACTCTATTTCCTTTAACTTCTTCAATTTCATGCTCAATTCCAATTGGAGACCAATTGAAATTATAAGCACTGCAAACATTTAATTCATCAGAGTTTAAAGATACTCCAACTGCTCCATAAGTTAATATTTGATTTTGAGAAGAGATAAAAGTTTGAGTAAAGTGAGCATTATCTCCTGCCATCCCACCACTAACTATTACTTTATCATTTACGAAACTAATACCATTTAAAAATTCTTCACCATTAGTTTTTGCACCATCTGTGAATACAATTAATAATTTTGTTTTATCTTCACATAATCTTTTTGCTAATTCTACACCATTAGTAAAACAATCTTTCTCTTTTACATATGTAGTCTTTATGGTAGTTTTTTTGAATACTGAAATTGAAATGACAGTCTTTAATGTTGTAATCTTAGAATTGTTTATTTCTCCATCTGTAGATGATCCAATACATATGGCATTTGGTAGTTCACTATTTATGTTATTTATTAAATTTTCAAAGACTTTTTTCTTATCTCCACAAAATACTTGAATTAATACATTTTTTTCATTAACAAATAAAGAAAAATCTATTAATTCATTTAATGGTTTATCGTTTAGTGTGTAATTATATGTTTTCATAAAAAAATTGTAGCACATATTTTAAAAATTTCAAAGAAAAAAAGATTAAAAAAACCCCTAAAAAAAGGAGAAATTCAATAAAAAAGTACATTGCTATACACACGCTACACATACGCTATACATACGCTACATTTCTCGTGTAGAATTTCATTAAGCGAAAAAGTTGATTAACATAAATCAACGATTTTTTTCCAAATAAATTAATAAAAAAAGGATTTAAAAATGATCTATAGTAAACCTCAGTATAACGCTCAGTATGAAAACTTTATTGGTGGAGAGTGGGTTGCTCCAACAAGTGGTGAGTATTTTGACAATATTTCTCCAGTTGATGGTGAAGTTCTTACAAGAATTCCAAGATCAAATGAAGCAGATGTTGAAGCTGCAATTCAAGCTGCTAATACTGCATTTCAATCATTTAAACATACTACAGTTATTGAAAGAAGTACATTATTAAACAAAATGGCTGATGCAATTGAAGCAAACTTAGAAAGACTTGCACTTGCTGAAACTTTAGATAATGGTAAAACTATTAGAGAAACTTTAGCAGCTGATGTTCCTTTAGTTGTTGATCATTTCAGATATTTTGCATCTGTAATTAGAGCTGAGTCAGGTACTGTTTCTGATTTAGATGAAAATACGATTTCTCAAGAAATTTATGAGCCATATGGTGTTGTTGCACAAATTATTCCTTGGAATTTCCCATTATTAATGGCTGCATGGAAATTAGCTCCTGCAATTGCTGCTGGAAACTGTGTTGTTATGAAACCTGCATCTGCTACTCCAATGTCAATTTTATTATTAATGGAAGCAGTACAAGAAGTTTTACCAAAAGGTGTTATTAATATTATTAATGGTGCTGGTGGAAAAATTGGTAAATTCTTATCAACTCATCCATTAGTTAAAAAAGTTGGATTTACTGGTGAAACTACAACTGGTCAATTAATTATGCAATATGCAACTGAAAATATTATTCCTTCTACATTAGAATTAGGTGGAAAATCTCCAAACGTATTCTTTGAATCAATTATGGACGCGGATGATGAATTCTTTGATAAAGCTATCGAAGGTTTAGTATTATTTGCATTTAACTCAGGAGAAGTTTGTACTTGTCCATCAAGAGCATTAATTCAAGAATCAATTTATGAGCCATTTATTGCAAGAGTATTAGAAAGAGTTAAAGCTATTAAATTAGGTAATCCTTTAGATACTGAAAATATGATGGGTGCTCAATGTTCTCTTAACCAAAAAGAGAAAATTATGGAATATATCAAAATTGGTAAAGAAGAGGGTGCTGAATTATTAATCGGTGGAGATGTATTAGAATCTGAGACTAATCCAAATGGTTTCTATATTCAACCAACATTATTCAAAGGTCACAACAAAATGAGAATCTTCCAAGAAGAAATTTTTGGACCAGTACTTGCTGTTACAACTTTCAAAGATGAAGCAGAAGCTTTAGCAATCGCTAATGATACAATTTATGGATTAGGTTCTGGAGTATGGTCAAGAGATGCTCACCAATTACATAGAATGTCAAGAGGTATAGAAGCTGGTAGAGTATGGGTTAACTGTTACCACTTATATCCATCTCATGCATCATTTGGTGGATACAAAAAATCAGGTATCGGTAGAGAAACTCATATGATGATGTTAAACTCTTATAGACACACTAAAAACATTTTAACTTCTTATAGCCAAAATGCTTTAGGTTTCTTCTAGAATTTAAGTTCTAAAAGAATATGATAAACGCATAGAAGTTTTACTTCTATGCGTTTTTTTTTGCATAAAATAAAGGATATATTATGGATACAAGAAGAGTAACAACAACTCCTGCAGCAGCAGAAGTTATAGAAATGTTAAAAAAAGAACATGGTGAGCTTGTATTTAATCAAAGTGGCGGATGCTGTGATGGAACTGCTCCTATGTGTTATGAAAAAGGTGATTTCTATGTTCCTAGTAGAAATGTAAAAATGGGTGAAATTTGTGGTTGTGAATTTTTTATTGATCATGAACAGTTTGAATATTTTAGAAATTCACAAATTATAGTAGATGTAAAAGAAGAGAAAGGTGCTTTTGGTAACTCTTTTTCAATTGAAATAGATCATGGTTATCAATTTCTTACAAGATCAAGAATTTTTACAGATGAAGAGTATTTAGAACTTAAAAAATTAGAGAGTTAAAATTTTGATTAAAAAAAAGGGGAAGAGTTAAACTCTTCCCCTTTTTTAGTGTAAAAGTGAAAATTATAAAGCAGTTACGTTTTCTGCTTGTAAACCTTTGTCACTTTGACCGATTTCAAAAGTTACTTTTTGACCATCTTCTAAAGAAACTCTACCATAACCTGTATTGTTGATGTTTCTGTAGTGTACGAAAACGTCTTTTCCACCATTTTCTTGCTCGATAAATCCAAAACCTTTTTCACTGTTGAACCATTTTACTGTTCCGTTTACTAATGTTGCCATTGTTGTCCTTTTTTGTTTAAATATACTTCATTTCTAAAGTGGGATGAAAATATAAAATTGAGAATTCTTTAGATTGATTGTATTGTAAACTTGGAGCATGACAATAAAAATTAAAACTATAGATGAATTCTAAATCATCTTTCAATAGAAGCATTGTATCATAAAACTGAGAATAAAAGCTGAATTTGTAAATATTTATACAAAAAATGAAGAAAAAAACTATTTTTCTTCTTCATTTGTTACTAATGCAAGGTTTGTTAAATCATATTTTTGAAGTAGATCTAAAACCTTTACAACCCTCTGATACTCGACACTCTTATCTATTCTAACTATAACTGGTTTTTGTTTATTTTCTATTTCTTTTAGATTGTTTTCTAAAGATTCAAAAGATACTTCAATTCCCTTGATTGCTAATTTATTTTGGCTAAGTTCTATAAAAACTTGCTCTTTTTCTATTTTTATTTCTTTTGCATTTGATGAAGGTAGGTCTAAAAGTAGAGCTAATTCATCTTTTTTAAATACAGATGTAACAATAAAAAAGATTAAAAGTATAAATACAACATCAATAACAGGTGTTAAATCTAAACCTAATGGTTCTCTTCTTTTCATTAAACTTGACCAATAACTTTTTTAGCTTTTAATTCTATTTCATCAATCATTGATATAAAATGATTATAAGCTATATGATGTGGAATAGCTACAATTAGTCCAGCAATTGTTGTAATTAATGCGATTGCAATACCATTTGAAAAAATTGTTGGATCACCTAATCCATTTTTAGTAATTGCTTCAAAAGATTTATAAACACCAATTACTGTACCAAGTAGTCCCAGTAAGGGTGCAATTGTAGCTATATTTTTTATATATGTAAGTCCTGATTCTAATTTTTTTACTTCATATTCAATTTGTGCATAAATTGGCTTTTCTGCGTTGATTTTATTTTTTATTTTTTCAATCATTGCATTTTTTCTTGGAAGAGTAAAAAATTTCCATAAAATTATAGTTAATCCAATAATATTTAAACCAATTAAAATATAGACTATAATTCCACCCTTATCAATATATTCCATATAATTCATGAATACCCCATAATATTTTTTCTTATTGTACAAAATTTTTGTTAATGAATGGTACAATTTCACTATGAACTACACAAATTCCCCTATTGAACAAATCAAATTTAATAATCAAGAATATTTTGTAAAAAGAGATGATTTATTAGATAGTGACTTTTCAGGAAATAAAGCTAGAAAGTTTTACTACTATTTAAAAAATGATTTTTCAAATATCAAAAAAATAATCTCATTTGGCTCTGCACAATCAAATGCTATGTACTCTTTATCAGTTTTGGCAAAATTAAAAGGCTGGCAATTTGATTATTATGTTGATCATATTGCTTCATATTTAAAAGAAAATCCAATTGGAAATTATAAATATACAATAGAGAATAACGTGAATATATATGAGGGAAAAGTACCAAAATTATTTAATGAGGATACTTTATTTATAAATGAAGGTGGAGCAATTAATGAAGCAAGCTTTGGATTGAATATCTTAGCAAATGAGATTAAATCTTGGGCAGATGAAAATAAAATAAAAGATTTAAAAGTTTTTTTACCAAGTGGAACTGGTACTACAGCTTTGTACTTACAAAAATATTTACCTTTTGAAGTTATAACTTGTGCTTGTGTTGGAGATGAAGAGTATTTGCAGAAGCAATTTGAAGAACTTGAACAAAGTAATTTCCCTACAATTTTACAAAGAGAAAAGAAGTATCATTTTGGAAAACTTTATAAAGAGTTTTATAAAATTCATTTAGAACTTAAAAAACAAACAAATATAGAGTTTGATTTGTTATATGATAGTTTAGGATGGATAATGTTTGAAAAGTATGTAAAAGAAAATAGCGATAAGAAATTTAAATATTTATATATTCACCAAGGTGGAATTATTGGAAATGAATCTATGTTACAAAGATATGAACATAAATATGCTCATACTTTGTAATTCTTATTTATAAAAATGTATCTGCAAATAAATTTGTAGACCACTCAAACATTTTTGAATAATTTCTAGAACTTGGAGCTCCTGATACTGGGTAATTTCCTTTTGCAACTGCTTTCATATTTTTAGTTGTTGCATCATATTCATAAACAGCTGTCAACCATGAAGCTTGAGTTGTCGAAATAGGACTATAGCAAGCTGAATTTGTTTTTGGATTGGCATATAAGGCAACATTATTTATTTTTCTTAATATCGCATCAGCACAAACTTTTGCTTCAGCATTTCCAATATGACCAGCTTTAGGTTGTGAAGTTCCTTGAGAATCTCCTATAATAAATATTCCATTTTCTAAAGTTGATTCATAACTTATAGCATCTACACTTGCCCAATTACCAATATTTAATCCTGTATCAAATATTATTTTTGCTGCTTTTTGGTTTGGGATTATATTTAATACTTTTGCACTTTTTAAAATAGCTGAAGCACCAGAAACATTATATGTAACAGTATTTGTCGTATCATTTACTTCAGTAACTGTAGCATTTGGAATATATTCAACTCCATGTGTATTAAAAGCTGAACCAAAAGTTGCTTCTTCTACAATAATTTTTGCATTTTCATCTAAAACGGTAACTTTTGAATTTGTAAATCCCTTTACATTTTTTAAATAATCTGCCACTACACAAGCTCTTTCATAAGGTCCAGGAGGACATCTATATGGAGATTTTGGTATTGACATTATAAAATCATCCCCATCACTCATAGAATCAATTTGAGTTTTTAATATTGTAGTCTGATCTCCTGCAATCCAAGCATGGGGAACTTTTGTATAATCATCATGTCCTAAAACTGGAATAAAATCAATACCAGCAGCTAAAACTAAATAATCATAACTAACTGTTGAGTTATCATCCAAAGTTAAAACTTTAGTTGATTTATCAACACTATTTACAACTTTATGAATCATATTAATATTATATTTTTGTGCATGGGCAGTATAATTAAATGATATATTTGCAATTGTTTTTTTATTATTTAAAACAAGATTACTTAATATGGGAGATACATAAGTACTATTTGGTTCAATAATTGTAACTTCAATGGAATTCCCACCCCACATTTTTAAATATTTTGCACATGTAGAACCTGAAAATCCTCCACCTACAACAACTATATGTGGTATTGTAACTGCTTTCAATAAACTAGGTGTCATTACAAAAGTTGCTGCACTAAAGCCTAGAAATTTAAAAAAATCTCTTCTGTTAATTATTTCTTTCATTTTTTTCTCCTAATTTTATTGAGCATTATTTAGCCAAGATTCAATAGCTAATATTTCAGTTGATGTATATCCATTTGCTTGTGCATTCATAAGTGCGTCATCATCATAAATTTCATGTGTTAGATTATCTTCACCTTTAATACTATCAATTCCACTTGATGAAACTCCATTTGTACCATGACATTGAGCACATTGTGAACCTAAAAGTCTTCCTGTATTTGCTGTAAAAGTTGAAGGAAGAATTATTGTTGAACCTGAATTGTTATTGTTGTTTGATTGATTATTATCATTATCATTTGATCCAGGATTATCATTGTGGTTATCTTTACTATCTTCTTTGCCATCATTATCATCATCTTTGTCATAATTATCATTTATTCCATCATGATCTTTATCTGATGATACTTCATTTACATCTTTTATCCCATTATTATCATAGTCATCATCATATTTATTTGGTAATGAATCATTATCATCATTTTCATAAACATTTAAAATACCATCATTGTCTGTATCCATAGGATCATATGATACCTTTTTGACATGAACTTTTTTACCATTTATTGTAACTTTTAGTGGTGTTCTAACTCCTGGTGTCCAACCACTATTTATCCCTGGTGTTTCAAGAGGAATATTTCCTAATTGGATGTCCTTATCTATTGTTAAATAAGTACTACTTTGTCCATCTGCCTCGATTTCAATTGGTGTAATTATGTAATCAGCTGGATTACTCGCAGTTTCATTTGTAATCATTACAAGTTTACAGTTTAATCCATTTGGAATGTTCAGTGAAAATGGATGTTTATTAGTATTATTATCTGTTGAATTTACTGTGTAAAAACTTCCATCTTCACAATAAGCTTCAATTACTGTTCCAGGAACTGTTCCTGAAATAGAATATGTTGAAGGAGAAGTTGTAGTAGTTCCCCCTCCACCTCCACCGCAGCCAACTATAAACGTTGCAAGGCTTAAACTTAAGCCAATAGTTTGCAAGGAATTTATTTTTTTCATTATCTCTCCTTTATTTTAAATTATTATATTTATTAAGTGTCAAGATTCAAATGCAAAACTTATTATTATTCTTGACAATTACTTTACAAATTAGCTTTTGAAAACTATTAATATAAACTTTTAAATAACTTTAGATATAATCGCTAACTATGAAAAAGAAGAATATTATATTAATTGGTTTTATGGGTGTTGGTAAGGGTACAGTTGCACGTGCTTTGGTTGAAAAATCAGGTATGTTTGCAATAGATACTGATGATTTAATTGAAAGTATGGAAAATAGAAAAATTAAAAAGATTTTCGAAGAAGAGGGTGAACCATACTTTAGAGCTTTAGAGAAAAAAACTGCTTTGTGGCTTGAAAATAGTGTAAAAAGTACTATTATTTCTACAGGTGGTGGATTTTACAAGCAAGAAAATATAAACAAGATAGGAAAGGTTGTTTATCTTAAATCATCATTTCAAGGTATTTTAGACAGAATTCATAATGCACCAAATGCTGAAAATAAATTAAGAAAAAGACCACTTTTACAAAACATGGAAGAGGCTGTAAAACTATATAATTCAAGAGTTAGTGATTATGAAAAAGTTGCAGATATTGTTGTTGATGTAGAAAATAAAGAGCTTAAGAAAATTGTAAAAGAGATTTTAGGACAAATATAAATGAAAATAATAAATACAAAAGATGATAATTTTAAAGCAGAATTTGAATCAATTTTAGCAAGAGCAAAAAGTGATATCAAAGGTGTTTCTTCAATAGTAATGAATATTATTGATGAGATAGTAGAAGAGGGTAATACTGCTTTAAAAAGACATATTGAAAAGTTTGATAAATGGGAAGTTAAAGAAGATTCTGAACTTATGATTGATCCAGCGGATATGAAAAAAGCTTATGAAAATATTGATGAAAAATTAAGAACAGCACTTCATACAGCATATGATAGAATCAAAAATTATCATGAAAAACAACTTCCTAAATCTTGGTTAGATTTTGAATCAAATGGAACAATACTTGGACAAAAAGTAAGTGCTGTTGATAGAGCCGGATTATATATTCCAGGTGGTAAAGCTGCATATCCTAGTTCACTATTAATGAATGCTATTCCTGCAATTGTTGCTGGTGTTGAAGAGATAGTTGTATGTACTCCAACTCCTGATAATGAAGTAAATGAACTTTTACTTGCAGCTTGTCATTTATGTGGAATTAAAAAAGCTTTCAAAGTAGGTGGGGCATCTGCAATTGCTGCAATGGCTTATGGAACACAAACTATTCCTAAAGTTGACGTAATTACAGGTCCTGGTAATATCTTTGTTGCAACTGCTAAAAAGTTAGTATTTGGAGAAGTAAACATAGATATGATCGCAGGTCCTTCTGAAATTGGAATACTTGCAGATGAAACAGCAAAACCTCATTATTTAGCTATTGATTTATTATCTCAAGCTGAACATGATGAAATGGCTAGTTCTATTATGATTACAACTTGTGATGAGGTAGCACAACTTACAAGTAATGAAGTTGAAGAGTATTTAAAAACTTTAAGCAGAGAAACAATTGCTAGAAAATCGATTGAAGATAGAGGCGCTATTATAGTCGCTTCAAATATGGAAGAAGCAATAAAACTTATGAATGAAATAGCTCCTGAACACTTAGAAGTAATGACACAAAATGCCTTTGAACTATTACCATATATCAAACACGCAGGTGCAATTTTCTTAGGTGAAAATACTCCTGAACCAATAGGTGATTATTTAGCAGGTCCAAATCATACACTTCCAACAGGAAGTACAGCTAAATTTTATAGTCCATTAAATGTAGAAAATTTTATGAAAA
>Ga0193951_1000312_pt1 | contig 22746 bp, 15 predicted proteins | sample BB_2_MG_FD_140370 | JGI IMG/M metagenome (GOLD analysis project Ga0193951, IMG submission 140370) | Microbial mat bacterial communities from the Broadkill River, Lewes, Delaware, United States - BB_2_MG | ecosystem: Environmental > Aquatic > Freshwater > River > Microbial mats | place: USA...
ATTTTATTAATCTGTCCTTTCGCCATTTGCGATGACGCCGTTTGTATCGCTACAAAACTCAAAATAATTAATAAACTCAGGTTTTTCATATCGAAGATTTATGCATTAATAATGAATGCATAATTATAAAAACTGAGCTTCTCACACGTCCTGATTTAGAAAACAGGACGTTTTAAGTGATTAAACGGCCATTTTTTGAGCCATCAGAGCTTCTTTCCTGTATTGGGTCGGGGTACGTCCGATCTGTTTCTTAAAGGCATTGTTAAACGCCGATTTTGAATTAAAACCCACTGCATATAATATTTCAAGAACAGTCTGTTTATTTTCTGGTAACGCTAAGAGGCGTTTACTCTCTTCAATACGGTACTCACTAATAAAGGTAAAGAAGTTTTTGTTGAGGGCGTTATTTAAGACGTGCGACAATTGGTAGGCAGGTAGGCCAATGGCCTCACTCATGCTTGTGATATTAACATCGGGATCGAGGTAGGGCTTTTGCGATTTAGTGTATTGCAATACGCGCTCAAGCAATTCCTGCAGGCGCGCATCGTCAAGACTGCTTTTTTGTTTCTCATCAGATGGTTTTTCAAGTTGCATCTCAATGCGAGCTGCAGGATAATTGATGCCCTTAAAAAACAAAACGTTGACAAAGGCAAAAACCGGAATGATGTAGAAGTAAATGGGTATGGAAAGTTGATAACCCATCATATTTAACGCACCACTAACAATGGCCATGGCCCATATCAAAATGAGTCCTGATACCATAAAAAGCATCCAATTGAGTTGATACTTATCAAAGGCAGCCGTATGGGCTTTTAGTCGCTTATGATAGCTTATTAGCGCTTTAATTAATAAAACAGCATACACCACAAAGGAAACATAGATTAAAAGGTGGACCACGCTAAAATGCCAGGTATAAATGTCTCCTGATGTTATCAAATCTACCTTACTTTCAACTGGCTTTGCAAAAAATACCACTAACATGTAAGACACATGCATCAGAAAGGGCAATAAATGGTACAAATGCTTCCGCTTCAGTTTAAAAGAAGGTGAGCTTAATGCTTTAAAATAAAGCAGCATAAGCGGCCCCAATAACAGGTCGAAGGAATAACCTGCAAAAAAGACAGAGACAACATTATTTAAGGCAAAAGAAGAGTTGTGATAGAAAAAATCCGTTGTAAAACACAAAGCCTTAGCCAATACAAACGTGGCAAAAAGTCGATTGGCCAATGCACTACCTTTAGTACTAACTAAGGATATGGCCACGATCAGCAACATGTTAAAAAAGATAATAACAAAAAGGCCGTTTGTAAAAGTGAGTTGCATACTGTCGAACAATTGTTTTATCACCCAAAGATATAAACTCAGGTGACAGCTACAAAGTCTGTGCAACACCTCTAAGTAAGGTCATAAAAAAAGCCCCTTTGCAGGGGCTTTAAATTATATTATGATCCGAAATCATCAAAGTCAACCATTTCATCTGGTACACCTAGATCGTACAACATTTTCGTTATTGCATCGTTCATCATCGGCGGTCCACATAAGTAGTATTCGATATCTTCTGGCTCTTCATGTTTGCTTAGGTATTCGTCATGAATCACCTGGTGGATAAAGCCTGTTGAACCTTCCCAGTTATCTTCAGGTAATGGCTCAGAAAGGGCAATTGTAAACTTGAAGTTAGGGAATTCTTTCTCGATCGCACGGAAGTGATCTTCGTAGAAAATCTCTTTCTTAGAACGTGCACCATACCAGAAAGTGGCTTTACGACCAGTTTTTAAGGTATGGAACAAGTGGAAGATGTGTGAACGCATTGGTGCCATACCAGCACCACCACCAATAAACATCATCTCACGCTCTGTTTCCTTAATAAAGAACTCTCCATAAGGACCCGATATTGTTACTTTATCACCTGGCTTACGCGAGAAGATAAATGAAGAACAAATACCTGGATTTACTTTTTGGAAACCACCAGCTACTCTATCCCATGGCGGTGTAGCAATACGGATGTTCAACATCACGATATTACCCTCAGCAGGGTGGTTAGCCATTGAGTAAGCACGGTAGGTTGCTTCTGGGTTCTTCATGGTTAAATCAAACATGCCGAACTTCTCCCACTCACCACGGTACTCCTCTTCAATGTCCATATCTTTGAAGTCGACATCAATCTTAGGTACATCAATCTGAATGTAACCACCTGATTTAAAGTCTAATATCTCTCCATCTGGCAACTTCACTACAAATTCTTTAATAAATGTAGCTTGACCGTCGTTAGAAACCACTTCACATTCCCACTTCTTAATACCCATTACTTCGGCAGGAATAGACATGCCCATGTCCTCTTTTACCTTTACCTGACAAGCTAAACGCCAATCGGTCATTTGCTCTTTACGGGTAAAAAAACCGGTTTCGGTAGGTAAGATAGAACCGGCACCACTCTCAACCTGACAGCGACACATGGCACACGTACCACCTCCACCACAAGCGGATGGTAAGAATATTTTATTGCTACCTAGTGCTGACAATAAGGTCTGACCTGGCTCTACTACTAACTCGCGCTCACCATCGTTAATGTTAATGGTTACTTCGCCTGATGGCATCAGTTTTTTCTTAGCGTACAAAAGAATCGATACCAATAGTAGGATAACCAAAAGGAAGATCACTACACTGGAAATGATTACTGTACTATCAATTGCTAATAATGTCATTTCTAATACTTTTTCTTTTTTACAATTGAATTCCCATGAAACTCATAAATGCCACACCCATTAATCCGGTTACAATAAACGTAATACCCAATCCGCGTAATGGCGCTGGGATATCTGAATATTGAATTTTCTCGCGGATGGCAGCAATACCTACAATGGCAAGTAACCAACCAATACCTGAACCAAGTCCAAATACTGTTGCTTCGCCAAGACCAGCATAATCACGCTCTTGCATAAATAACGAACCACCTAAGATGGCACAGTTTACTGCAATTAGTGGTAAGAAAATACCCAATTGCGAATACAAGGCAGGTGCAAACTTCTCAACAATCATTTCTACCAGCTGTACCATAGATGCAATAACTGCAATAAACATGATAAAGCTTAAGAAGCTTAGATCGTATGTTGCAAATTTAGCTTGTTCATATCCCAGTAGTCCATCTAACCATGCTAATGCACCTTCGCCCAACACAAACTCGTTAAGCAAATAGTTAACCGGCACTGTGATACCCAATACGAAAGTCACAGCCAATCCTAAACCTACTGATGTATTTACAGTTTTTGATACAGCCAGGTACGAACACATACCAAAGAAGTAAGCAAATACCATGTTATCAATAAAGATAGACTGGACGAATATATTTATATAATCCATTTTTCTGCTTTTTAATAATTACGACTCAATCAACTCTTTATTACGCGAGCGTTGCACCCAGATAATAATACCTACAACGATTAAGGCCATTGGAGGTAAAATTATAAATCCGTTATTGGCATAACCCCACTCGTAAAATACATCTGGAATAACTTGTATAGCGCCAAGGCCAGGTAAAGTTAATTTACCCGTTCCGAAGAACTCGCGTATAAAAGCCACCAAAATAAGGATAAAGCCATAACCAGCACCATTACCAATACCGTCTAACACAGCAGGCCACGGTTTGTTACCTAAGGCAAATGCTTCAAGGCGTCCCATGATAATACAGTTGGTAATAATCAATCCCACGAATACTGACAACTGCAAACTTACTTCGTATGCAAAGGCCTTCAATACCTGGTCTACAATAATTACCAAAGCTGCCACCACTACTAGCTGAACGATAATACGTATACGTGCAGGAATAGTGTTTCTAAGTAAAGAAACTATAAGGTTAGCAAATACTGTTACAAACATTACAGAGATTGACAATACGATTGCCGGCTCTAATTTAACTGTCACCGCCAAAGCAGAACAGATACCCAAAACTTGAATGGTAATGGGGTTTTGTGCTCCTAGAGGAGTTGTTATCAGCTTAAGATTCTTAGCTGAAAACAAAGGTTCTTTTTCACTACTCATCGTCACAATTATTTTAGTTCTTTAAAAACTTTTCGTATCCACTTAAACAATCTTTAAGCATAGTATCAACACCTACACATGTAATTGTACCTCCAGAGATACCATCTACCTTGTGTAAATCAGCGCCTGACTGTCCTTTTTTCACCACCGAAATTGAAGCAAAAATACCACTCTCATCAAATAGCTTTTTACCCTCAAATGGTTTCTCAAACATATCAGTTGTGATTTCAGCACCTAAACCAGGTGTTTCACCTTTGTGACCAAAAGTAGCTCCAAATACTGTGTTCTTGTCTTCGTTTAAAGATATATAACCCCAAATTGGGCCCCATAATCCTTTTCCTCGCACAGGAATTACGTATTTAGTTGTTCCATTATCAAGCGTCACCACATATATTGGGTATGCTCTTTCTGAATTGTCTTTCTTTACTTCTTTGGCTAAATCAACGGTAAATGCTTCACCATCTTTTTTCTCGCCTTTAATATCAAGTACAAAAGCATTTTCGCCAATGTATTTGTTGTATTTCTCTTCTGCATCAGCTGCGGTACTTTCAACTTGTACCGACTTCAGGATGTCCATCTTCTTTGCCACTGCGGCATTTTTATCCTGAATGGGCTTTAACGACTGCGATAAGAAGGCTAATATTGCCGCTACCACAATCACCATAACAGATGCGTACAGAAATGTGTATGTATTTCCTTGTCTATCCATTTCTCTATTTATTTAGGCAGCTACATTAGCTCTTTTTAAACGACGTTTAATATTTCCTTGTACCACGTAATGGTCAATAAGTGGTGCAAATGTATTCATCAGTAAGATGGCTAACATAACACCCTCTGGATACGCAGGATTGAACACACGAACCATAATGGCCAAGAATCCAATTAAGAAACCATAAATCCATTTTCCCCTTTCAGTACGCGTAGCCGATACTGGATCTGTTGCCATAAAAACAGCACCAAAAGCAAAACCACCTAAACAAATATGGTGTATAGCATCTACTTGCATTAAAGCGTTGGCGCCCCATAGGTTAAATATTAAGCCCATTACATAACCACCTGCAAATACCGAAACCATAATTTTCCAGCTTCCGATACCCGTATAGATTAAGATAGCAGCACCAATAAGAATAGCCAAAGTTGATGTTTCACCTATTGAACCAGGAATCATACCAATAAAGCTTTCTAAGATTGAATGACTTGGGGCAGCTCCAGAAGCAGCCTCTCCTAATGATGTTGCACCTGAAAAACCATCAACAACACCTTCGCCATTAGTTAATCCTGAGATCCATACTTTATCACCCGACATTTTTGAAGGGTAGGCAAAGAACAAGAATGCACGTGCGATGAGTGCCGGGTTCCAGATATTCATACCTGTACCACCAAACACCTCTTTACCAATGACAACTGCAAAAACAGTAGCTACAGCCACCATCCACAATGGCACATCAACAGGTAACACTAAAGGTATTAGCATACCCGATACCAAAAAGCCTTCTTGCACTTCGTGGCCTCGGTACTGTGCAAAAATAAATTCTACACCTAAACCAACACCATAAGATACTATTACAATAGGTAATACTTTAAGAGCACCATGCCCTACTTCTGCCCAGAAACTAGCATCAACACCCATAGCCAGGAAATGCTGATAACCTGTATTCCAGATACCAAATAACAAAGCTGGAATCAAAGATTTCACAACTAATGCCATGGTACGTTTCATATCAATCGAATCGCGCACATGAACACCATTCTTATTTGTGTGATTAGGCACAAACAATAAGGTTTCAAAAGCATCGAACGTTGAATGAAATTTCTCAAACTTCCCGCCCTTCTGAACGTGAGGTTTGATATTATCTAATAAATTTCTTAACGCTTTCAATGTATATTATTTTTTAAGTATCAAGATTAAAGTATCAAGTTTCAAGACAACACACAGTCTGTGTTTTAAGCCTTGTCTCTCTACTCAATAACTAGCTCAACTCTTTAATCATTAAATCAATACCTTTACGCAAGGTTGCTTGTAGCGGTTGTTTTGAAGTACATACAAACTCACAAAGAGCCACATCTTCTTCAGCCAACTCGTATATACCCAGTTGCTCCATTTTGTCGATGTCTTCAACTAAAATGGCTTTAAATAAGAACTCAGGTAAAATATCCATTGGTAGCACCTTGTCATACTGACCTGACACTACAAAAGAACGTAATCCACCATGCATGTTAGCATCTAAGCGGTATTCTTTTTTCTTACACATCCAGCTAAAGAAGGTACGAGATACACTGAACTTACCGAATCCTGGTAATGCCCAACCCATAAACTCGTAATAATCTCCCTCTGGAATAACCGTTACTTGTGAATGGTACGCGCCGATATACCCATCTTCTTCAATCTGGGTTCCGGATAATACGTTTCCACTGATGTATCTTAAGGTATCGTCTTTCTTAACATTATCAGCTACCAAAGTAGAAATACTGGCCCCTAACTTAGTACGGTAGTATGCTCTTTTCTCCACTTCGCTACCTGCCAATACAACAATTCGAGAAGCATCATAAACGCCTTCGGTAAACAACTTACCAATGGCTACGATTTCTTGTGGCTGTGCAACCCATACGACCTCACCTTTATTAATAGGCATGGCATGATGAATTTGAACGCCAACATTACCCGCAGGATGCGAACCAGCAAATGAATGTAATTTAACACCTTTTAGGTTGTTAAACACCTTTGAAGCTGCGTCATTCTGAACACCGACATGTACATTATCGCAAAGTTGTTTTATCACATCGATACCAGCTTGTAAAGCAGCCTCCTGACCCGATAGGATAAAATCCATATCAGGAGCCAATGGTGCACTATCAAAGCCCGAGATGAAAAATGCTTTAGGTGTTTCGCTTGCATTTGCAATGATATCATACGGGCGTTTACGAATAAAAGACCATAGACCTGCAGCTTGCAACTTTTCTACAATTTGCTCTTTCGAAAGGTCAGCAGCATTAGCAGCACCAAACTGCTCTTTGTCATCTGTTCCGTCCGACTTCACAACTACTTCAAGGATTTTACGGCGTTCACCACGGTTAACCGCAGTCAACTCTCCACTAACCGGAGACACAAATTTTATTTCAGGACGATTTTTGTCGAAAAATAAAACCGTACCCGCTTTCACCTTGTCCCCAACTTTAATCGCCATTTTAGGAATAACACCATGGAAATCGGTGGGCCTAATTGCAAAAAGCTCGGGTAAATCAGTCTGTCCAAATACTTTTTCGGCTTTGCCTGCAAGCTGGATATCAAGACCTTTTTTAATTTTTATTACCTCTGACATGTTTGAAAAACGGTTTTTTTATTTTTACGTGCAAAAATAGGTAAATTTATGAGTAATCCATATATATTGCGTTTGCAAAACACAGGATAACATGCACTATTTTCAAAATAATAACGCTTTTAGATTTTTATTTGAGACAAAAGACTCTTTAAAACGCTTAAAAGAAAGCGCTCTAATCATTGTAATAAGCCTCTTAGCATCCCATTTCTGTGTAATTTATGCCAACAATCCGATAAAAACGGCATCACATATCCAAACCGTACAATTGTATAAAAAAGGTTGGCACATGTCATACCCCATCATCAACTTAAGACCACAAGAACAGTTAACTCTTGAATTTGATGACTTTGCTTACGACTCAAAAAACTACCAATACAGTATAATTCACTGCACCTCAGACTGGGAAGAGTCCAATCTCATGCAAACAGAATATATTGAAGGTTTTATGCCTAACGCAATATTAGATTACCAATACGCTTTTAATACTACCTTCGACTATATCCATTACACGCTTGATTTTCCCAATGAAGACATCAAGTTAAATCTATCGGGTAATTATATTATTAAAGTATTTGAACTGGGTAATGAAGATAACCCCGTGTTGATTCGTCCTTTTTATGTTGCTGAATCACTAGTCAGCATATATCCCCGAATAAAATACACTTCCAACTCTAACTATAGAACGTCTATGCAGGAAGTTAACTTTACCATTCAGCATCCAAACTTTAGAATTAACAATCCTCGTGAAGAGCTGAAAGTTGTACTACAGCAAAATGGCAGATGGGACAACCAGATTGATGATTTAAAACCACTTTTTATTCGCAACCAAGAACTTGACTACTCTTACAACAGAGAAAACCTTTTTGATGGCGGTAACGAATTCCGTTGGCTTGACATACGCAGTACACGGTTCAGCCCCGAACATGTTGACCATATTACCTTCTTTGATCCTCATTACCATTTTACTCTTTTTCCGGATAAAATGCTCAACCGAAAACCTTATTTCTACCATGAAGATTTTAACGGCAAGTATTACATCGAGGTTAAGGAAAATCGTGATCCTATGATTGAAGCGGATTACGTCTACGTGCATTTCAACTTACCCGTAGCAGCACCTTATATTGATGGTGATGTATATGTTAATGGCGGACTAATGGATTGGCAATATGGCCAGAACAATAAAATGGAATACAATTTCACTACTAAAACGTATGAATTAACCCTTTTGCTAAAGCAAGGTTTCTATAACTATCAGTATCATTTTCTTGAAAATATTAAAACCAAGGCCGAGGTAGAGCGTTTTGAAGGCAACTATGGTCAAACAGAAAATGACTATATCATATACGTTTATTACCGCGGCATTGGTGATAATTACGAACGCTTAATTGGGGTAAACATCTCCAACTCACTTAAGTATAACCTAAAGCAATAAGTCTCCTTTTTTTAAAACAGTTATTCAGCGAAAAGTTTTTCTTTCGCCTCCCGAATTGGGCAAGTATAGAATAGCTAATTCGCACACACTATCGTTATCGTAACCCCGTTACCAACAGCTCGAGAATAAACATGACGTAAGGTTTATAACTTTTATAAGTAGGCAATAGGCGACACGCCGTGAATTACCACTTCAATGAAATTACTTTAAATCAGTTCAAACCCTGACATATTTCATGTCAATTGGCTTTTTTATTTCATAGATTTGTTTCAGTTCAATTCAATATTTCCTTAAGAAAGTTGGAAATCGTTCGTTTGCTGTTACCACTTAAACAGTGAATCACAAAAAAAAATAAAATCTATGCCTAAAGGAATTTTTCAAGTACCGCCGGCTGTTAATGAGCCAATTAAAAGCTACGCTCCAGGATCACCTGAACGTGCAGAGCTAAAACAAATGTTGAAAGAGCTTCGCTCACAAGAGTTAGACATCCCCATGTTTATTGGAGGTGAAGAAATTAGAACAGGCAATAAAAAACGTATTCATCCGCCGCACGAAATTAAGCACACCTTAGGTCATTACCATCAAGGTGATGAAACCCATGTACACATGGCCATTGATGCCTCACTAAAAGCACGTCAACAATGGGCAAACTTAAGCTGGGAACATCGTGCTTCTATTTTCTTAAAAGCAGCGGATTTATTGGCAGGCCCATACCGTCAGCTTATTAATGCAGCTACTATGTTAGGTCAATCTAAAAATGCTTTTCAAGCAGAAATTGACTCCGCATGTGAATTAGCTGACTTTTTCCGTTTCAATGTTCAGTACATGACTGAAATCTATGCTGGGCAACCAGACTCAGCGCCTGGTATTTGGGATCGTGTTGAATACCGTCCACTGGAAGGTTTTGTATTTGCTTTAACACCATTTAATTTTACATCTATAGCCGGTAACCTACAAACAGCACCTGCTATGATGGGTAACGTTACAGTGTGGAAACCTTCAAAGACAGCTGTATATTCAGCTTACTTCTTAATGAAATTATTTAAAGAAGCAGGTGTGCCTGATGGCGTTATTAACCTAGTGTATGCCTCGGGTCCAGTAGCGGCTAAAGAAATTTTTAGTCATCCGGACTTTGCCGGCTTCCACTTTACCGGTTCAACAGGTGTGTTCCAAAGCACCTGGAAAGCCATTGGTGACAACATTGAAAAATACAAAACCTACCCGCGCATTGTTGGCGAAACAGGAGGTAAAGATTATATACTTGCTCATAAAACATGTGATGCCAAAGGTGTTGCAACAGCTATTGTGCGTGGCGCCTTCGAATTTCAAGGTCAAAAGTGTTCGGCTGCCTCACGTGCATACATGCCAGCTGGCCGTTGGAATGAGATACGTGGCTATGTAGAAGAGCAAATGAAAGAAGTGAAGATGGGACCTCCAGAAGACTTCAGTAATTTTGTTAATGCAGTCATTGATGAAACTTCATTTGATATTTTAGCAGGTGCCATTGATGATGCCAAGAAAAGCAATGAAGCTGAGGTCATTATTGGGGGTGGTTACGATAAATCGGTTGGTTACTTTATAGAACCTACCATCATTTTAACCACAAACCCTAAATACCAAACGATGGAAGAAGAGTTGTTTGGTCCTGTATTAACCATTTACGTATATGATGACAATAAATTTGAAGAGACCATGGATATCCTTGATTCTACTTCAATTTATGCCTTAACGGGCTGCATCTTCTCACAAGATCGCTACATCATAGAGCAGGCTACTAAACGATTGGTAGATACTGCAGGTAACTTCTACATTAATGATAAGCCTACAGGTGCTGTAGTTGGGCAACAGCCATTTGGTGGATCGCGTGGTTCGGGAACTAACGACAAAGCTGGTTCGGCCATTAACTTGATGCGTTGGGTTAGTCCACGAACAATCAAAGAATGCTTTGTTCCACCGCACGATTTTAAATATCCTTTCTTAGCAGAAGATTAAATAGAGAAGGCTCCTAATTGGGAGCCTTTTTTTTTTGACTTGCCTTAATTGTACTAAGGCTCCTTCCATTAAAAAATGGCTTTTAATGAGTGTAAAAAGCGCTTGGTATATCTGCGCTGTAGGACTTTTATGTATTTGGCAAAAAGCATTCGATAAATGGTCTCGTTAGCATCTACCTTATGTTGAGCAGAGTAAAAGCGTGCCAGTTCTGCTAGATAGACTGGATTATCACTAATTCCCCTTAAATGTTTCAATCCCAAGGCATACCCAATTTCTCGCCCAAATTGGATACGATTCAAATCCACTAACGAATAATGGTAGTTATCCCCCAGACCCTTTGTAACTAAAACATTACCCCCATTAAAATCGTGATGATACACGCCATGAGGATGCAATTCATCTGCCATAAACCTAACAAAACCATTTAGTATAGCTTGCTTATTAGGCACTTCATTTTCCAACACTTCTAACATGGTATAATCCACCTTATCATATACACTAATATAATAGGAGCGTTTGAGCAAGCCAAGCCGATTACGAACCACCACATAGGCAACTGGCCTCGGTGTACGAATACCTCTATCAAGTAACTTTTGGGCATACAAAAATGAGCGTTCAGCCTTTGTTTTTCTAAAGAATGAATAAATAAAGATATTAGCAATAGTCGGCCGACCAAATGACTTTACACACAAATTCACTCCCCCTGCTTGAAATCGTTTAAGTGTATTACGGCCGGCATGCATTACATCCCCTGAGTCAATAAAGATGTTATCAATTTGCCCAACAAAAGCTCCCAATTTGTTAAAAGCATAAGCTATTTTTATCTTGTTCATACGATATGGTTAAGTACATGAACAAACTTACATAACTGCACCATTCATTTATAGTAATTATGAATGAAGCTTGAATCTTTGAGTTTAAAGTATCAAAAATCCAGCTTTAATTGCACTTCTATTCATTAAAGTAGCGCAAACCCAGACAATAACACACAATGACTTATATTACAGTTAGTTTCAAGGCTTAAGCAATACTTCTTAAGGTTACAAAAGCGTAACAGCAGGCTATTTCGTTCAAGGAACTTCAGGCTCGATCAGAACGAAACACACAAACCGCATGATGTCAATAAAATGAATAGATTTTTTATTAAGCTATAGCACCCAATTGGTAAAACATTATCTTTGCACAAACTCATATTATGAACTGGTCTAATTTTAGAAAATACATACAGCCAATAATCGGCAATAAATTTTTTCTTGCGTCGGTTATTTTCATTGTTTGGGTTCTCATTTTTGACCAAAACAATTTGATTGATCGTTACCGACTAGCCAATCGAATAAAGCAATTGGAAAAGCAGAAAGAACATTACATTCAGGAGATTGAACAAAACAATCGAAAAATGGATGAACTGCAAAGCAACTCGAAAAACCTCGAAAAATTTGCACGAGAAGAGTATTTAATGAAGAAAGATGACGAAGTCATTTTTGTAGTTGAAGAGGAATAAACTTCTTTTCGGGTAGAAAATTTAAATCAACAATTGAAAATGAATATTTACAAATTATTGAGTGTCGTCTACTATGTAGGAATGGCATTGGTATTTATTGGTGTTTTAATGCATATTAGCGACCTTAACTACGGCGCATGGTGCTTTTCATCGGGCGCTATCATAATGGTCAGCATTCGCCTTTACAACCGTACGATTGGAAAGCCAGAAAACAAACGTATCCATTCTATACTGGTATATAGCGCCTTGTTTTTATTACCAACAGCATGGGCTATGCTCACCAATAGAGGTTATTGGTTAATCTTTTTGCTTGTAACAGCTGCACTAGACACTTATGCCAGCTTTAGGCGGATTAAAAAGTAAGATCCTATTTTTCACATTCACGATAAAGCATCAAGAGCTCGGTGGTTTCAAGCACATCGGGCTCTTCGTTATACAAGACTTCCCATAAGTTAATTGCAGCCTCAAAAACGGGCATTTTCTCCACAAAATGAAGGTGAACATAGTTAAGGTATTTCACCACCCTAAAAGCATTAAAAACCTCATAAAAACGCTTCTGAAAGACCGGTAAGGAAGAGCAGTTATCATTTATGGCTTTCAATGCCTTAAAAAAGTCACTATTGAGTAAATAACTGCGCATTCTACCACTTAATTCGTGAATAAGATCATCCACATCCGTATCGTCAATTTTATAGAAGCGTTCTTTGATATCGAATAAGGCTTTTAGATCAATAAATGCTTGCAGATTATAGGTTGAGTATTCTTCCTCAGATGCCAATAGTTTAGCAATAGAGGGACCTGTACCAAAGGGCACACGATCTGAAGGACGCGAAGAAGGTTTAACTTTTGTAGTACTTAAATGGATAAAGTTGGACTGAGGCACGACCTTTTGGAGAAAATAAAAATCTTCTCCGGCCTGCTTACGAGGCATACCCCCAGCTTTGACATAAGCATCGGCCGTAACTGCAAAACACGAACCCACTGTATGACATGCAAAAGGGAAACCGGTGTATTGTAAAGCTTGTAGATAATACCTGAGGTGAAGCTCATACTCAACTATGGCTTCGTCAACAGCAGTGGAGTAAGGCCCATGTAAAGCATGCTCAAAATATATTGTACAAGCATCTATGTTCTGGTTTTTAAAAGCTTCGGCAACAACGTTAAAGTAATTCTTTTCCACCTCTGTATCAGCATCTAAAGATATTACAACACCTCCGCTTTTATCATCATTACCATAAACAGACACCGCATAATCCATCCCTACCTTACGCGCGTTACCCACTCCCGCATATTTAGCCGGAACATCATATGCTCTTAATATCGTGACACACAACTTATCATTATCAAGTCCATCTGCAAACAATTCGGCCTGCTCGGCCAGCTTAACCTGTCGCGAAATAGTTTCGTGATCAGCTTCAATAGAATAATTAAACACAAGTATGATCTCTATAGTACCCAGAAATTCTGCTCCTGCATTACAAAGGTTATCTAAAGTCTTAAAAAGGTATTGTTCTTCAAGAAAAACCGGGATAACAACCTTAACATCGCTTCTAATTGGACTTGTTGGCACAGTAACCTGATGCTTCGCCAAATATTTCGTAAAATGCTTTTCCATAAAATAAAAAAGGCAGAAATCTTTCGACCTCTGCCTTTATTTAATATTTTTTTTGATTACTTTTTGGCAGCGGCATGACGCGCGTTAAGGCCAACTACAATCTTATTTGTAATATCTACACCTTCAGCACCATAAAGCACATTATCTCCAAGTGAATTGCTTAAAATTACTTTGTAAGGATTTTCTTTGGCAAAAATATCAAGGTAATTAACCAAAGTATCTCTCAATTGGCGGTTTAACTTATTCTGCTCCCCCATCAATTCATTTGTTAACTTTCTTTCTAACAACTGAAGGTCTTGCTCCGCTTTAGCTAAACGCTCTTGCTCCTTTTGAGCTCTTTCCATGCTTAAAAAACCATTATTTTGCACTTTGCGTTGGAAAGCCATAGCATCTTGCTGAAAGACTTTTGCTTTTTCGTTAAAATCAGCTCGAGAAGCCTCTTCCTTACCCATTAACTGATCATTTACTTCTTTTGCAAATGTGTAGTTTAATAACAAAGAATCTGTATTAATGTAAGCAACTGGAAATGCATCTTCTTCGACAGCGATACCATCACCAACTTCGTTAACATCTTTTGCTCCTGAGTTAGAAAAATGTAATACAAATAATATTATTACAGCTATTACTAATACGCCATTCAACACTGTTGATAATTGTTTCATACTCTCCCTAGTGAAATTTAACCTTTTTATTTTACGGAGAACAAATATAAGTTATTACCCTTCATATAAAAATATTTGTTCCTTTTTTTTCTAATCCGTATCACCTCTTTTTATAGGTAAACTAGTACCTAAATTCAATCTAAAATTCGATTGTTTCTATTTAACACATCTCTACAGACTTAGAAAATTGAACGTGACTTTCTGCGGTATTTCGACCCAGATCCACCACTGATTCCTGGCGAACTACATGGAATAGCACCCCTTGATCCCTTTTTCTTAAACGTTTGATTAAAGCGATAGATGAGTGATAATTCATTCGCTCCATTACTATAACCACTGAGTTCAGATAGGGTCCAGTCATAACTATAAGCAAAACGAACCGGTCCAACATTAATCCCTAAAATAAAGATTAAACCATCGTGGTTAAGTAGGCCATCACTTGAAGCAAAAGGTATACCTCTATACCATAAGCCCAACTCCATAGGGTTAATATACCAATATGTACCAATGTCCAACTGGTTAAAATTTTGCTGAGCACGGTAATTAAAAGCTAAAGTTACGCTCTGTTCATCGCGTCGATTTCTCTTGTCTTGGTACTTGTACTTATATCCACCATAAACCGAAGTTTTAAACGGATTATATGTGGCAATATCCGTTACGCCCACATTGCTCTTAACAAGGTTATGCGCCGCTACCCCAAACCAGAAATTATCGCTATAAATCATGGCGGATGCAGCTGCATCAAACTGTTTATGATTATAATTATCGCTTAAAGCATGTGAACTAGGTACAAAACCACCCGCATTATCTTGATCTGATGGAAAAATAGCATCCATCAAATCTAGGTTACGCTCTTTATAGGCAAACTCGATACCTGGACGAATATAGATATCACGGGCAACCTCAAATTCGTAGGCATACAAAGCACTTATATCCTGTCTAACCAAGAGCCCATTTCCGCTATCATCACGCATCACCATAATTCCCAAACCGCTGCTATACTCTTCAAAAAAGTGATCGGCGGCTAAGGCATAGGAGCGAAACGTATTGGCAATACCAGGCCATTGATCGCGATAGCTTAAGCTCATACGCGTTCCATTTGACAAGCCCGTAAAAGATGGGCTAAGGTACATTGGATTAGCATACATTTGTGAAAAAGAAACGTCTTGTGCTATGGCAGGTAAGCTGCACAAACACACAACTGCAATAATACTATCCCTTAAGTATTTATATAAATATTTAATCATATAATTATAGCTCTACAATTGGTGTTATTACCTTACTAGTAAAACACTTCCTGCTTTATTAAATTCCCTACCATTAACAAATTTACCTGACGCCTTATATACATACACAGCCTGCGGTGCTAATTTTCCCTTATAATTACCATCCCAACCTTCATTAACATCATTCGTTTCGAATATGAGTTGTCCCCATCGATTAAATATTTGTATCTGAAATTCTTCTACATCCCTACTTTTGGCTCTAAAAATAGCGTCGTTACGCTCACCAATTGTTCCAGAATTACCAGCTCCTCCAGGGCGTGGACTAAAGGCTGTTGGGAAAGTTATGAACCCACTCATATGAGCTATTACAGCATTATCCATGGTAAATGAATTCTCACATTGGAACTCATTTTGAACCGTTAAGGTAATGTCATATTCCCCTTCGTCACTGTATGTATACGTAGGGTTCTGCTCAACCGAAGTTTGACCATCTCCAAATTCCCATAACCATGAGATGGCATCCACCGACATATCGTAACACTTGATTTCGTCTTGTGGCAAATAAACCACTTCTGGTTCGATGTCAAAGTTGGCCTCTGGATGGTCATGTACGTTTATTAATTGTGTAAAGATAGCATCATTACCATCAGGGCCACCAACCGTTAAAATAGCGGTGTATTGACCTGGATTCTGATACTGATAAACTGGACTTCTATCAGTTGATGATCCACCATCTCCAAAGTCCCATGTGTAACTGCTTCCCCCAACTGAATAGTTGGTGAAGTTCACGTCAAGCGGGAAACATCCTTCTTCAATGTTTACTGTGAACCCGGCATCAGGTACTTCTTTGTATTCAATGATTACATCATCGTATGCTACACAACCGGCCGTATTAATGGTCCATCGGAAGGTATTCTTTCCAACAGGTAAGTCACGTACTGTTGTATTAAAGAAATCGACATCATCAAACGTACCACCACCAGAAACAATAGACCACTTTCCATTAAAACTTCCAGGGTTTTGTGCTTGCATCGCGTAGAATGAATCATAGCTCACATCATCTTCGCCAGCGTATGGTTTCGCTTTATTGCTCGTTACCACAATTACATCCTCGGTTATACAGTCGCCATAAGCAATAGTCCACTTGTAGGCATTATTTCCATACCCAATGCCTGTTACCATGGTATTGTATTGCGTTGGATTCTCAAACGTACCAGTTCCACTCTCTACCGTCCATAAACCTGTACCATCAATCGGATTATTAGCATTCAACACAATGTAATCTTCACATATGGTACGATCATCACCAGCTGCCGATTGATCGGGTATTTTATTAAAGATAATCACCTGATCGCTGGAGAAACACGTTTGATTCGTGATTGTCCACATTAGCACGTTTTCACCAAAGCCCAACGATCGTATAGTTGTCTTCGCATCAGTAGTTGCATCAAAATCACCTTTACCAGATACAAGCGACCATTCACCTGTTCCAAGACCATTAGGTGTGTTGGCATCCAAATCCGTCCAATCTTTACAATCTTCAATATCAGGCCCAGCATTAGCTACAGCTGGTGCGTTATTGGTAACTGTAATCGAATGCTCAAGATCACAATGCCCTTGACTAATCGTCCATTTCAAGATATTATCACCAGGATTTAGATTAGAAATAACAGCAGTTGGACTTGTGGGATCATCAAAGTTACCTCCACCATTAACAATGGTCCATAAACCTGACCCAAATAATGGTGCCTCTGCCTTAAGTGCCATAAAGGTTTCACAAGATATCTCATCTTTACCTGCATATGGTATAGATGGCTCATTATTAACCACCCTCACTTCATCAACCGAATTACATAGACCATTACTCACTGTCCAACGGAACACATTATCTCCTTTTGAAAGACCAGTAACCGCAGACTTTGCATTTGTTGGATCTGCAATAAGTGCCGATCCCATCAAAACATCCCAAGAACCAATGCCTGGATAAGGTTGAGTAGCATCTAAAGTTGTATTATCCACACAAAGTTCTTGTAGATTACCTGCATAAGCTGTACTAGGTGAGTTATTGGTTATCGTGACCTCAGCATGTGTCTCACAGGAACGATAATCAATGGTCCAACGTAGAACATTAGCCCCTTTCTGTAAACTTGTGACTCTAGTATTTGGATCGTTCTGATTATCAAAGATAGCTTGACCGGTACCTCCAACTACCGTCCAGGTTCCTGTACCTGGAAGAGCACTATTCGCCACAAGTAAGGTTTCATCAGAACATATTGCACGATCACTTCCCACACTTGCATCAATACGATTGTTACTTATCGTAACATCATCAACAGAAGTACAACCATTATGCACCACTGTCCAGCGGAAAATATTATCACCAAAAGTAATATCACTAACCGTAGGGTTATTAACATCCATTTGAGAGAAAGTACCCGATCCATTTCTAATTGACCAGCTACCCGTGCCACGACCAGAAAGAATTGGACTCGCATTAAGCATGGTTGTGTTACTTATACACAAGGCTTGATCGTCGCCAGCATTAGCCGGTGTTGGACTATCATTGGTGATTGTAACACGACTAACGGAAGAACAATTGCCATAATTAATGGTCCAGGTTAATATATTATCGCCAGGCTGTAATCCACTTACTCTTGAATTTGGACTATTTAGATCGTCAAAAATAGCCGTACTACCCGTATTGGCTTCCACACCCCAAGTACCGATACCTGGATAGGCCACATTGGCGCTTAACACAGTTTCGTCACTACAAATCACTTGATCGTAACCTGCAAAAGCTTGAATGTAGTTATATGCAATATTCACTTCGTCAATAGAAGTACAACCATTATTATCAATGGTCCAGCGGAACCTATTTGTACCCAAACCAAGGCCAGTTACCTCAGACTCACGATCCAATGGATCAGTAATCGTACCAGAACCAGAAATTAAGGTCCATAGTCCTACGCCTTTACCCGATAACGGCTGATTACCAGACAACATGGTATGATCTACACAAACTGGCTTATCTGCTCCAGCAAAAGATGTAGAAGGTTCGTTGTTGGTTATGCTAATATCATCATCTAGCGAACAACCATTATTAGTAATTCGCCAGGTTAATGTGTTTAGTCCAGGCGCTAATTTCTTAGCCCAATTTACATCTAAAGCATTGGCATCAGCATTTCCGCTACTCACTACCCAAGCACCTGTTCCAAAGGTTGGAGTATTAGGTGTTAACTGCAGAGAATCGGTACATATCACCACATCATCACCAGCATTTGGTGTAGTCGGTGTATTGTTTACAATCGTCATGTAGTCCTCAGACTTACATCCTCGATATTCAATCTCATATTTAATAACATTCTCACCTTGAGCCAAGCCATTAATTTGTGCTGTTGGATTATCCGCTGGTGTAATTGTTCCTGATCCACTGATTACAGTCCAACTTACAGATTCCCTGCTTGGTGTAGGCATCGTTCCGCTTAATGGATAAATATTTGTATTACAAACCTCATGTATTTTATCGATCCCTGCCTTGGCCTGCACTACCATGTTATTACGTATACGAACCGTATCAGAATGACTGGTTGCTCCATTGTACAGCGTCCAACGGAAGAAGTTGTCTCCAATAGCTAAACCTGTCACTTTGGTATTAAATCGATTTTTATGCTCAAAGGTACCTGATCCAGAAACAACACTCCATTCTCCAAGTGCATTGAGTGGCTCATTGGCTAGAAGGTATATCTCCGGCACACAAACTGAATCATTTTTACCAGCATTAGCCTTTTCAACATCTCCATTGGTTATTGTCACATTTGAACCATAGGTACAGCCCGCTTTCGTTACCGTCCATCTAAATACACTTTCACCACGTTGTATATTATTAACAACAGTGTTGGCATTCGTTACATCAACAATATCAGCTCCTCCTGATAGTAAGGTCCAAACACCAGTACCACCACCATCCGGTGAATCAGCGCTCATCGTTGCAGATGTTCCACTATTCATTGTAATGTCGCCACCAGCATCTATTTCCCACCTATCTCCACTATTATCTTGCCAATATGGATTATTATTAGTGACAAGAATATTATCAGATGAAGCACAACCTTCAGAAGTAATTGTCCAGATAAACTCATTTTGGCCATAATCTAATCCACCAATTAATATACTTGGATTTATTTCATCTCCAGGCTTATAAGTACCACTACCAAGTCCAGAGAGTGACCATTGACCTGTTGTTCCAGCAGGTGGAATACTTGCATTTAGGGTCACTTCTCGACCACAAATGGCTGTATCCTTCCCTGCAAATACATCAACATGTAAATTCGTAATTTTCTGATCAGCAAACGAAGAACAGCCATTATGAATAATTGTCCATCTAAACACATTCTCTCCATGTGCCAGGTTACTCACTCTTGTGTTCGGGTCATTTAAATCATCAAACGTTCCAGAACCACTTATGATGGACCAGAATCCGGATTCACCATATGCTACCGAAGGCGTATTGCCTGATAAGTTAGTTTCATATGAACAAACCTTAAGCTCACTTCCAACCGAAGCCACTGTTGAGGCGTTATTCGTGATGACAATTTCATCAAAACTGGCACATCCATTTTTAGTCAGCGTCCATCTTAAAGTATTGTCACCTCGATTAAGATCGCTAACAATAGCCGTAGGGCTTGTGCCGTTATCAAACACACCTGCACCCATTCCAACATCAATGGACCATGAACCAGTAGCACCGCCGACAGGTACGGTTGCATCCAGCTGATAGGTATCTCCGCATTGTGTTTGGTCATATCCTGCAAACACATCAAGAGCATTATTTCTAATGACTACCGTAGCGACTTCAATACATGAGCCGTTCAGCATCGTCCAAGTCAGCATAGTTTCACCTTTGGCAATATCGGTAACACTAATCGTTGTGGCATGTGGATCAACACCTATATTGGCTGACCCTGATACTACATTCCACGTACCAGTCTCACCAGCAAAAACAGGTGTAGTTGCTGAAATGGTTGTGAAATTCTGTTGACAAACCAAGTCAATCACTGTGGATGGGTTACCATGGATATCGTATATTAATGGACTTGTTGGCTTATTGTTAGACACGTCTACACTGGCTTTACTTTCGCAGCCGTTCTTAACAATTGTCCATTCAATGGTATTAACACCATTAGCTAAATTGGTAATTCTCGTATTTGGGGAAGATGGTGTTTCAATGTTTCCTCCTCCAGTCGTTATTGCCCAATACCCATGACTTGCATCGGGGTAAATAGCAGTTCCACTAACGTTGACCTCACCATTACACACTACATTATTATCTGCAGCAGCGCTAATCACTACTTTATCATTAAATAAGCTAAGTTGGTCACTATTAACACAACCTGTTGCGTCATTTCGAACAGTCCACACAAAGGTATTTTCACCATGAGAAATACCACTTACACTCGCATTAAATAAATTCTCTTCACCAGGTACAATCAGAGCTGTACCCTTGATAACAGACCATGTACCGGTAAAACCAGCGCCGGGATCTTGCGCATTGAGCTGGTGTGTCGGAGAACAAATTCCATACTCATCCACACCGGCATTCACGGCCGGCAACTCATTCACTGTAACAAACAGTCCATCAGACTCAAGCCCCGTACCACAAGCATTTTCGGCAGTTACACGGATTTCACCACTAAAATTATTGTATGTTGGTTTAACTCTTAATTCAATATTAGCACCCGAATGATCTCCAACAAACTCTAAACCTTCTGGAATTGACCATATGTAATTACTTGAATTAACAACTGGAGTTACACTATAGAAGAGTGATTCTTGTGCCTCACAAATGTTTATTGGCCCGGCCGGAATCACAGGTTTGTCTGGCAACGGACTAGCCGTGATGCCAATTTGCGATGCAATGCCAGCTCCACAACTATTCATTCCAACAACTGTGATTTGATCACTTCCTGTGAAGCTAGTTGCAAATTCTACTGTAATGGTTTTTGTACCGTTACCCGTAGTAATGGTTCCCATCGTTGCAGGAACACTCCATAAATATGATGTTGTGTTGACAATATCACCAATTGTATAAGACTTTGTTGCACCTTGACAAACTACCATATCTCCTACAATAACACCTGCATCAGCCGGCTTATTCATTACATTAATCGTAATCTTAGAACCGTTTGTATATGGTACATCACAAGCTTTTGCATCCGCAACTCCCATCAACTGATATTCCGTTGTAACAGAAGGATTAACTGTTAAGGTATATACATTAGCTACTAAAGGTGTTGCGTTAAATGTCCTTAGTACACCATTTTCACTTATGGTTACTTTGTAATCAGGTGATCCTGAAGGGAAAGTAAATACAAGCTCTGAACTACTGCCTTGACAAATATTAGTATTGCCAGGCAGTACAGTCATTGTAACATCAGGTAATTCATTAACGATCACGTCAACAGTACCGCCAACTACTCCATTACATCCATTATCATCAACAACAGAAACAAGGCTATAAGTACTATTTACGGATGGGTTAACTGTAACAATTGTATCACGATCTACTTCATTAATATTGGTAAGTGTAGTTGTTATCGTTCCATCTGTATAAGAAACAGTCCATGGTGAAGCACCTTCTACAAGGCGAATTCTCATTTTGACAGGCTCACCCACGCAAATATCATTCGTTCCGATCAATGACAGCTGAGCAACTGGCTGTTCGTTAACCACTACAGTAGCCTTTTGTCCATCACTGCCTATTCCTTTTGAACATCCACCATCTTCAATCTGAGTGACAAAATATTCAGTTGTAACAAGCGGATTTACTGTGACAATCGAACTAATCGAAGTTAATGTAGCAGTTGTACCATCACTTAATGTAATCTGCAATGGGTTAGCAACACTAACTGGATAATTGCTTACGGTAAGCTGCAAGGCTGATGATTCTCCTACACAAATGTTTGC
>Ga0193951_1000313_pt1 | contig 22715 bp, 24 predicted proteins | sample BB_2_MG_FD_140370 | JGI IMG/M metagenome (GOLD analysis project Ga0193951, IMG submission 140370) | Microbial mat bacterial communities from the Broadkill River, Lewes, Delaware, United States - BB_2_MG | ecosystem: Environmental > Aquatic > Freshwater > River > Microbial mats | place: USA...
AACTTACAAATCTAACTTTATCAATATTGTCATACATTTCAACAATTTCTGAAGCTAATTGTGTTTCAAGCTCACTAGGTGCTCCAAAAGATAAACCTTTTTTTGCAGTTTCAATCACAGCATCTTCAATGTCTTTATCACAATGACCAAAAATAAGCGGTCCCCAACTTTGAATAAAATCTACATATTTATTACCATCAACATCAAAAAGATAAGCACCCTCACCTCTTTGAATAAATAATGGACCTCCACCAACACTTTTAAATGCACGAACAGGTGAATCTACACCTCCAGGTATCACTTCACAAGCTTGTTCGTATGCTTTTATTGAATTATCAAACATTTCAATTCCTATTAATCATTTATTAGTGATATTGTACTATAATCGCGTTATGAAACTTATTATATTAGCCTTTATTATTTCAATATCTTTGCATTTATTGTTATTTAATAACTATAAAAAGGAAAAAGAGTCTGAAAATAAACAAGAGATAAAAAAAAATACAAAAAAATCTGATGTAAAATTTGTAAAATTGCAAAAAAAAGAACCAAAAGTAGAAAAAGAAATTATAAAGAAAAAAGAACTTCCAGTTGAAAAAAAAGTTCAAAAACCAAAAATTATTGAAAAACCTAAAGTAATTGAAAAACCTAAAAAAGAAGTAGTAAAAGAAAAGAAATATATAAAAGCAAAAGAACCTATAAAATATCAAGAAAAAAGGGTAGTTAAAAAAGCAAAAGAGTTTCAAAATAAAGTTTTAAATGAACAAATAGTAAAAAAAGAATCTTCTATTCAAAATAAAACTTTAGAAGATTTTTTATCTCAAAAAGAACCAGTTGATAATAGAATTTTAAGTGAGATAGAAAGACTGTATGGAAGAGAATTTGAAACATTTACAAAGGTTCAAAAAGCTTTTCTAGAAAAAAATTTAAATAGTTTTCAAGTAATTACACAAAGAGTTTTAAATAGGTTAGGATATCCAAGACTTGCAGCGAAATTAAGAATTGCAGGTACAAATATAGTTGAGTTTATGTTTTATCCAGATGGAAGTATCAAAGATTTAAAGATAACAAACTCATCAGGATATGAAATTTTTGATAATTATTCTTTAGAATTAATTCAAATTGCATATAAAGATTATCCAAGACCATCGACACCAACAAAACTTAAATTTAATGTGCAATATAGATTATATTAAAGGGAAAGAATGAAAGAGAAAAAAAGTTTAAATTATTTAAAAAGATTAATTAGTGGTCAAATACCTTTATATATCTCATTTTGGATTTGGTTTGTTTTAATCTCTTTAATTATTGAAATATTATTTAAAACAGATTTTGTAATTATAAATTTTGAAAATAATGAAAATAATTTTTTTGATTTAAAAGCATATATAGCTACATTTTTATATTCATCTTTTATTTTTATTGTTGTGTTTAAAAGTGCAAATAGATATTTAGGTAATAAAATTTGGTCATTTTTAGCAAAAGTACTTGTTACTCTAAACTTATTTCTTTCAGTTACTGTTTTAATAGACACAATCAAAATCTATTTTTTACAAGATTATTCAATTGAAAAGAATATTCAAGAGTTTAAATCAAATCTTCCTATAAACGTGGATTCAAACACTCAGTTAGTTGATATTACAAAAGAAGATAAAACTATCTTTTATGTATATAAATTAGAGAAAAATAGTTTTCAAGAAAACTTTAAAGTAGGAAAATTTAAAAGACAGGTTCAAGATTCACTTTGTGAAGATGAAAATATGCTTAGCTTATTAAAGAAAGATTATATTTTAGATTATAAATATTTAAATGAAGAAAATAAAGAGTTAATGAATATAATTACTAATAAGAATTCTTGTGGTAAAAACATTTATGATTTAGATATCTTAAAAGCTATATTAGAACAGCAAAGTTAATAAAAAGAAGTCAAAACTTCTTTTTATTTAATCATCTTTTTTATAGTTTTCTTTCATAATTATATAAATCCATATATCTAAATGCTAATAGATTTTCTAAAATAGCAAATATTACTATAAAATTAATAAAAGAGCTTCCACCATAGGAAAATAGAGGTAAAGGAAGTCCAACAACCGGTGCAAATCCAATAACCATCAATATATTTACACTCATATTGAAAAATATTAAAAGAGCTAATCCTGATGAAAAAACTCGTATGACGTAATCATCTTTAAAATAGTAATTTAAACTAAGCAAATGCATTATAATCAAAGCATAAAGTACAATCAATCCAATAGCACCTAAAAATCCATATCTTTCGACAAAATATGCAAAAATAAAATCACTTGTTGCAATTGGCAAAAACTTTAGCTGTGTTTGGGTTGCTTCTTCGCTTAATTTTCCAACTAGTCCACCAGAACCAATTGCAATAATTGATTGTTGAACATGATAACTTGGTTTTTCAGAAATAAAATCTGTAATTCTCTTTTTTTGATAATCTTTTATCAAATATGTATAAATAAATGGTGAAGATATACCAATCGTAAAAATAATTGTTGCCCAAATTTTCCAATTTACACCAACAATAAATAAAATACCATATCCCACAAGTAATAATACCAAGGCAGTACCTAAATCAGGCTCTTTTGCTATAAGTATAAATGGCAGTAAAATATAAAATGAAAAATAAATAAAATCTTTTAAATTATAACCTGTTTTTGGTGGTGGTCTATTATGAATCAAATATCCTAACATCAAAATAAATATGGGTTTAATAATTTCAGATGGTTGCATTGTAGTACCTAATAATGGTAAGGGAAGCCATCTTTTAGCACCTAGTTTTGTAACACCAATAAACTCAACAGCTAATAATAATATGATACCTAACCAATATAAAAAAGGTATCCATCTAAGCTTTTTTCTTATAGGTAAAATAAAAACAAACATAAAAGCAAACAATGAAATTGTAAAGTACATTAATTGTTTATTCGCTAATATTTCATTTGTTTCACTAATTAAATGATATGATAAATATATCAAAGGTAAAACAAATATTATTAGTAAATAATCAAAATGGGAAATAATTCTCTTATCAAATAATCGCATAGTGAAAGAGTATCTAAATATGGATAAAAATTTTATTGTTTTAGAAGCAAATAGATTAGATAAATTCTTAGCATCACAAATTGATGCCTCAAGAAATCAAATTGAACAGCTTATTAAAAAAGAATACGTTAAAGTAGATGGTAAAACAGTCAGTAAAACTGGTTTAAAATTAAAAGAAAATCAAAATGTCGAAGTTCATTTTCCTGTACTAGAATTAAATCCTGTAAAAGATGAAATTTTTGTGAAAAATTCACTTGAAGGTAAAGATGTAAAAATCATTTTCGAAGATGAACATATCTTAGTTGTTAATAAGCCTTATAACTTAACTGTTCATGATGCACCTAGTGTAAAAGATGCAACTTTAGTTGATTGGTTAAAACTAAAGAATATATCTCTATCAACAATTAGTGGTGAAGAAAGACATGGAATAGTTCATAGACTTGATAAAGGTACAAGTGGAGTAATGGTTGTTGCAAAAACAAATGAAGCCCATATTGGACTATCGAAGCAACTAGAGGCTAAATCTATGGGAAGATACTATCTTGCAATACTAGATTTACCACTAAAAGACAATGTAATAATTGAAAAACCAATTGGAAGAAATGCAAATAATAGATTAAAAATGTCAATAGATGAAAATGGAAGATTTGCAAAATCTGCTTTTAGTAAAATAGCTTTAAGTAAAAATGAAAATTATGAATTAATAGCTGCAAAATTATTTACGGGAAGAACTCATCAGATAAGAGTCCACTTAAGTTCGATAAATAGGCATATACTTGGGGATAATTTATATGGTTTTAAGGGCGAATTAAATAAAATAAATAGATTTTATTTACATGCTTATTATCTTTACTTAACTCATCCTGTAACAAATGAACAAATGAGTTTTAAAGCAGATTTACCAAATGATATAAATGAATTCTTAATAGCAAATTTTGAAACGGAGAACTTGAATGACAAACTTGATGAAAACAACATCATTGGCAGCTTTAATAGTTTTACTTAGTGGTTGTACAAATTTAAACAATAATCTTAACACTCCTATCTCACCTAAAATTGATGAATCAATTGAAATGGTTGATACGACTACACTTAAATCTATTTCGGATATAACTTCTATTGCTTTCGAATGGCAAAAAGTTAATGACCCAAAAGTTGTTGGTTATAATTTTTATAGAGCAAATATGCATAGCGATACTAAAAACTTAAAATTAGTAAAATCTTTAAACAACAGATACGCTACACATTTTGTTGATACAGGATTAGAACCTGATACTAAATATGTTTATCAGATTTCATCAAAATCTGCATCTGGAACAGAATCAAAAACAACAGATGCATATATGACACAAACTTTACCAACAATTGCACCAATTAGTTTTATTCAGGCATTATCAGATTTACCAAATAGAATTAAAATTGTTTGGAGACCAGTTCCAGATAAAAGAATTGAATATTATAAAATTCAAAAATTCAATCTAACACTTAATGAATGGATTAATTTGGCAACAGTTAAAGGAAGATTACAAGCTGAATATATAGATACAAATCTAAAAAATAGTGAATCAGCTAAATATAGAGTAATTGCTTATACATTTGATGATATTGCTTCAAAACCAAGTGATGCAGTAATTGCAAAAACTAAAGCATTACCACAAGGTGTTCAAAATTTAACAGCTACAGATAATTTTCCTAAAAAAATCAATATTTCATGGCAACCATCTACTACAAGTGATGTTATTAAATATGCAATATATAGAAGTCCATTCAAACTAATCGGATATAGTAAAATAAAAGAAGTAAGTTCTGAAATTGGAAGTTTTGTTGATTCTGTTGACAATGATGGTAAAGAGTATTTCTACAAAGTTTTTGCTATAGATAAAGATGGATTACAAAGTACAGAAAAAGTAGAACCAGTAAGAGGTGTAACTTTAGGAAAACCAGCTAAACCAATTATTACTTTAGCACAAATCCAAGGTGATAGAGCAATCATAAACTGGACTGCAGGAGATACTAGAGCAACTTCATATAATGTATATAAAAGAATTAAATTAAATTTCTTTGAATATAAAACTATTAAAGTAACTAATGTTCAAGAATTAAGATTTGAAGATACTGATATATTAAGTGGAGTTGAATATAAATATTCAATCCAAGCCAATGATGATTATGGATTAATGTCAGATAAAACAGATGAAGCATCTTTAATTCTACCAAAAACAAAAACTTTAAAATAAAAAGTAGTCCATGCCACATATAGTATTTAATAAAAAAGATTTAATAAATATACCATCTTCAAAAGATGGTGTAAATTTTGAGTTTATTGCAAAATCATATAATTTTACAGATAAACCAAGAAAAATAGAGTACAAGATTGCTGTAAAAAATGAAAATAAAGATTTTTTACTTTCGTTAAAAACAAAAGATGATGACTTTATGATTAAAGCAGATAAAGTAACAAGAGTGACTCCTGTTACTATTGTAAAAAATGCTTTAAATGCCTACGTAAAAGAAAATCAAGCTAATGTAGTTTTTTCTAATACTAATAATTTAGTTCCTAAAAAAGAGACAAAAAGTCAATATTTAAAAGATATTAATTTTTTTGTAGATGATTTTACTACCCAAAAAGAGATACAAATAGAGATTGGGTTTGGTAGTGGGAGGCATCTTTTACATCAAGCAAAAAACAATCCTGATATTCAATTTATTGGATTAGAAATTCACACTCCTTCAATTGAACAACTATTAAAGCAACTTGAAATTCAAGAAATAGATAATGTACTTGTTGTTAATTATGATGCAAGACTATTTATGGAATTTATAGAATCAAATAAAGTTGGAAGAATCTTTGTGCACTTTCCTGTTCCTTGGGATAAAAAACCACATAGAAGAATCTATTCAAATGAATTTATAAATGAAGCATTAAGAGTTCTTAAAATTGGTGGAACATTAGAACTTAGAACAGATAGTAGAAAATATTTTGATTACTGCACAAGTCTTCTTACTAATCTTCCAAAAGGAAGAATTACTATTGATATAAATAAAGATATAGCTGTTTCTAGTAAATATGAAGATAGATGGAAAAAGCAAGGTAAACATATTTATGATGTGGTTTTAGAAGCAAGCAATGAAGATGAAAATATAAATTTAGATTTTGATTTTTCTTTTAACTGTAAAGTTGATTTTGAAAAGATTATCAAAACAATTCCAACTAAATCAATAATTGAAAAAAACTTTTTTATTCATATTGAAGAGATGTATATTATTGAAGATAAAGATAATTCTGGGTTAATAAAACTTACTTTAGGTAATTTTGATAGACCTATAACAAAATATTTATTTATAAATGAAGGAAATATTTCTTATTTTCAAGGAAATCCAATTCCCACGAGTTCAAATATATGTGCTCATACAAAATTAAAAGAGATATTAAGTAAATGATAGAAGCTAAGAATATTTATCTTTCTTATGATGATAATAAATATATTATAAAAAAAGGTAACTTTTCTATTAAACAAAAAGAGTTTATATTTATTGGTGGAAATTCAGGAAGTGGGAAATCAACACTTTTAAAATCATTTTATGGAGATATTCCTTTAAAACATGGAAGTTTAAAAATAGATAATCATGAAGTTTTTGGAATAAGAGGTAAAAAACTAAGAATTCTTAGGAAAGATATTGGTGTAATTTTTCAAGATTATAAACTAATCAATGAATACACTATTGAAGAAAATATTATGATACCTTTGAAAATAAATGGTTATTCTCATGATGTTTCAAAAGATCAAGCAAATAAGCTACTTTCTCATGTGAGATTATCCCATAGAGCTGGATATTATCCAAATGAACTTAGCGGTGGAGAGCAACAAAGAGTTGCTGTAGCACGTGCTCTTGCGCATAATCCAAAAATAATAATTGCAGATGAACCAACAGGAAATCTTGATGATTATTCGGCTGATGTGGTTTGGAATTTATTAAAAGGTGCAAATGAACAACTAGGAATTACAATAGTAGTTGTAACACATAGAGTTCCAAAAAATCTAGGTATTAAATTTAGACAGTTATCAATTGAGGATGGGATTATTTATGAAGTTTCTTAAAAATATTTTTGCTTTTTTAATCCCTCTACTTTCAATGTTAATTACATTTTCAATATATCTTTTAATTGATAATGTAGTAGAAAATTACAAATCAAAAATATCTAGAGATTATTCTATTGTTATAGTTACAAATACTCCATTGATAAAAGAAAATATTGATGAACTTGCAGGTATCAAAGTTGAGAAAATTCAAACTTTACAAAAAGATAAAATCATCAATAACATCAAAAATAACCTATCAAATAATTCAATAGAATTATTAAAACAAAAACTTCCTCATTTTTATCAAATTTATCTTGAAGTATTTCCAACAACAAGTGAACTTGAAGATATAAAAGAGACATTACTTAGAAATAAAAATGTCAGAAAAGTAGAAGTTTTTTATAAAAATCATAATCAAATTTATTTATTATTGGTACTTTTAAATAGTGTATCATTCATACTATTTTTTATAATTACTATTTTTGCAATTATAATTATTGCAAAACAAATAAAACTATGGTTTCACGAGCATAGTACAAGAATAGCCATATTAAGGTTACATGGAGCCTCTATTTTATATAGTGCATCAACGGTTTTAAATTATGCAATTATTAGTTCATTTTTAGCATTCTTAATTTCTGGTATATTTTTATATTATGTTTCTCATAATATGTTGGTTTTATTTCCTTTAGAGTTACACGATATTGTAGATGTAAAAGTTAATTTAAATTATGAATTATTCAAAATATTTATACTCTCTTTTTGTATATCTATTTTTACAATTTTTGGGGTATTATTAAAATATAAAATAAATAATGACTAAAATACTAATTACACTATTAATCCTTACAAATATAAACTTTGCGGCAACAAAGAATATTGAAAAAAAAATTGAAGCAAATAAAAGAATTTTAGATTCAAATGACAGTAAAAAACTTGTTACAAAACTAAAAATTAAAGAACTTGCAGAAAAAATTGAAGCCCAAAATTCTAATATTATTGATCTAGAAAAAAATATTAAAAAAGTAAATTCAGATATTGAAGAACATCAAAAACTACTTGAAGAATCAAAATCAAAGCTTGATGAATTAAAAATTAAATCTAAAGATTTAATAAAAGAAAAAAAAGATAATGAAGAAGAAATAGTTGATACTATTATTGAAGAATTTTCGACATCAATTGCTGTAAAACTTGCTTCAGAAAATAGTTTACAAGAACTAATTGATAGTGAGATTTATACTATACTTTCACAACACTCAAAAGACAAGATTTTAAAACTAAATAATAACTATGACTTAGTTTCAAATACTACAAAAGAAAATAGAAAAAATATAGAAAAGATTGCTTCATATATAGAAGAAAGACAGAAAACAAAAGAAACTTTAAATAATTTAAAAAAGAATCACTCTAAATCATTAGTTAATCTAGAAGAACAACATAAATCATATCAAAAAGAATTAACTAAAGTTGTTGAACAACAAAAATCGTTAAAAAACTTATTATCAGATTTAAATATATTAAAAGAAGAAGAAATTAAAAAAGCTGAAAATCAAAGAAAAAAAGAGCTAAGAAGATTGTTTGCAGAAAAAAATAAAAAAAGCTCAAAAAAAGAAAATGAAACCGCACAAGAAGATGAAATACAATCAGCAGAGGTTAGAAATCAAAAATATGCAAAAGACTTAAATCTTGATGTAAGAAAAATTGGTTCTTCTACAGATGGTGTAAAAATTGTTAAATATAGAGGAAGAAAAACAATAGCTCCTCTAAAATCATTTAAAGTTGTTAAAAACTTTGGGACCTATTATGATCCTATTTATAAAATTAAACTTTTTAATGAATCAATAGTTTTAAAAAGTAATGAGCCAAAAGCAAAAGTTGTTTGTATTTTAGATGGAAAAGTTGTTTATGCGAAGAAAAATGCTGGTATGTTAGAAAATGTTGTTATTATTCAACATCAAAATGGACTACATACTATTTACTCACATTTAGATGAAATTTCTCCTACTTTAGTTGTAGGGAAATGGGTTCAAAAAGGTTATGTAGTAGGAAGAGTTGATGATAGTTTGATGTTCCAAGCTACAAAAGACTCATCACATATAGATCCAAAAGATTTATTTAGAACATAATGAAACTATTCATTGATGGGGATGCATTCCCAAATTTATTAAAACCTATAGTTTTAAGAGCAATTAAAAAACAAGAAATAAGAACATATGTTATTGCAAATAAAAAAATAAATATAGGTGAAGATAAGAATATAAGCTATATGATTGTTGATCAAGGTGCTGATGAAGCTGATAATAAAATTGTTGAAATGATTGAAGATAATGATTTAGTTATAACAGCAGATATACCACTTGCTGATAGAACCATAACAAAAAATGCCCATGCAATTGATCATAGAGGAGCTATGTATACCCAAGATAATATAAAACAATATCTTGCAATGAGAAACTTAATGCAAGATATTAGAGATAGTGGAGAGATGACAAAAGGTCCTGCTGCTTTTGGAGTAAAAGATGCTCAACAATTTGCAAACTCTTTAAATGCTTTTTTTCAAAAATATAAATGATAAATAAACTCAAGTATCTTCATATTTATTTTCCTGTAATTATTGTTTTATGGATTACTTTATTTATTGATAGTATATACCTTTCTAAATATATTTCTTATAATCAAACAATTGCAAATATTATAGTTATTTTAGTTTTTATTTATATTTATAATAATGTGACTATAAAAGTAAAAAAACTTATGAAATATGGTGTTTTTCTTGCACTTGCAGGGGAAGTTTTCTTTTCATTAGTTTTAGGTATGTATACATATAGATTAGAGAATCTTCCAATTTATGTACCCTTTGGTCATACGCTTGTTTATGCTTCAATATTTTATCTATCAAAAGAACCAATAATCAAAAAACATAATCAAAAAATATTTGCAATTTTATATATTGGAATGATTCTTTTTTCAACATATTGGTTCATTGAAAAAAATGATACATTTGGTTTTATCTGTATGCTTATTATTTTATATTTATTTAGAAGTAGACAAACAAATAGGATTTTTTATATTTTAATGTTCTTCATGGTTTTATATTTAGAACTTGTTGGTACATATTATGGGTGTTGGATTTGGCCAGAAACTTGGTTTAATAAAATTGATTTTATTTCAAGTGCAAATCCTCCAAGTGCAATAAGTCTTTTTTATTTTGGTTTTGATTTAGGGTGTTTATGGCTATATAAAAAATTCAATCCAAAAAAATGGAAAAGAATGAAAAATATAAGAGAAATAAAAACATCAAAAATATCTTTTAAAACTTATTAATGATATTATTTGATTTATAATTAGAAAAAGGATTCACTATTATATTAATAGACTATGCAACGAAAAAACAATTTAAAATTTTTTGTGAAAACAACAAACCAAAAGATTTAGAAACTGCCATTAAATACTTCACAGTATTTGGGGGATTAGATATCAAAATTGATATGGAAAAACCTCTTTTAGAGTTAATAGAAACTCACATCTTAAAAAAATATACGACACTAAGATATGATATAAATGCACTAACTGGTGGATATAAAGTTGACCATGCAATATTAACAGGAATTGCACAAGGTGATAGAAGAACTAATTCATCTTTTAAAAGAGCATTTGTAAGCTTTGAAGAGGGTATGAAATGTGTAGAAAAACTTGTTGAAAAAGGTATTATCGAAATTGAATCTTCACAACATCACTTAGCAAATAAAAGAGGAGATAGTAAAGTTGCAAAAAAACTTCTTTTTACTTCACCATTTTTTAGATTATGGTTTTCTTTTGTATCTTCTATTTATAAAGGAATTAAAGAAGGAAACTTCAAAGAATTTTATACTCTTTTTGAAAATAGACAAGCTGAATTTAGTGATTTTATCTTTGATGAACTAGCTATGGAATTTACAAGGGATTTTTTTGAAGAAGATCCAATAAAACAGATTGGTAAATATTGGGATGAAAATCTTGAAATATCTTTAGTTGCTAAAACAACTTCGGGAAAAATAGTAGCTGCAAATTGTAAATATAGAGATTCTAAAATCAAAAAAACAGATATTAATAAACTGATAGAAGATTGTAAAGATGCTGGATTACAAGTAGATACATTTATGTACTTTACAAAAAAAGGTTATACAACGGAAGTTAAATCTTTAAAAAATGAGACATTAAGACTATTTAATGCAAAAAGTTTAAAACTACTATTAGAGCAAAAATAACATAATTTATGAACTTAGTTGGTTTTGATTATGAAAACAAAAAAGATAAAGAGTTAACAAAACTTTTTATCACTTGCCCTACTACAAAAAAATATATTCTTGGTATTAATAAACTTACAAAAAGTGTTTTGAAGCATATTCAAGTTGATGGGATAATTGATGATTTCACAAGAGTTCAATCTTCAAGAAAAAAAGATGTTCTAAAAATCCAAGATGTTCCAAAAGATTCAATAATCCTTTCTACATCATCAGGAAGCCCTCTTGAAGTTAAAAAAGCTTTAGATGATATGGGATATACTCATTTTAACTATTTAAGCTTTTATAGATACTCTAAACTTCCATTAGTTTCACCTCCTTTTATTTTAGATTTCAAAGAAGATTTTTTAAAAAATGAAAAAAGATATGAAAACATATATAAACTTCTAAAAGATGATAAATCAAAAAAGGTATTTGAAAAAGTACTTAACTTTAAAATGAGTTTTGATTTAGATTTTATGGAAGGATTTACAAACAATCATAGTGAGCAATATTTTGATAAAGAGATTATTCCAGATATTAAAAATATCACTTTTGTAGATGGTGGAGCTTATGTTGGAGATACACTACCTCAAATAATAGAAAACTTTTATGACTATAAAAAAATATACTGTATTGAGCCAAATAACTTACATATAAATATCGCAAAAAGAGATTTTTCAAATCAAAGAAATATAGAGTTTATAAATTGTGGATTAGGTAATAAAAAAACAAAAATAGATGAAAAACAAGAAGTTCAAAATAATTGTGAACATGACTACCAAGCTTTAAATATAAATACAATAGATAATATAATAAATGAAAAAGTTGATTTTATAAAACTTGATATAGAAGGTGCTGAACAAGATGCTATTGAAGGTGCAAAAGAAACTATAAAAAAATATCATCCTATTTTAGCTATTTGTATTTATCATAAAGCTGATGATTGGTACAAAATACCTGAAATAATTTTGGATATAAATAGTAATTATGATATATATTTAAGACATTATATGGAAGGTATTTATGAAACTGTAATGTATTTTATACCAAAGAAAGTCTTTTAAAGACTCTCTTTAATTACAAGTATCTCTGTAAGAATTATCTAAATCTAAAGATAAAATTAAAGTTTTAAAGTTTAAAGCAATCATATCATGACACAATGTATCTCTTGCTCCACCTACATTACTAATATAATCAGAGGCATATTCGATATTAAAAACTGGCTTACCTGAATTTATAAATGGTAATAGAAGATTACACTCATTGTATTCATTACACTGTTCATTAACAGCAAAATCAAAGTAAGGTTCAAGCTCTACAATCTGATTTAAATCATTTTTTAGTCCAACACTAAGTCCTCTAGTTCTTGCTTCATTTGCAATAAATTTATTGTAAGCTAATTGTTGATCAGCTGTTATAGTAAAGCCTGAATTTTGTGTATATCCATCCATATTATCAGGATCAACTCCATCACAGCCTTTTGTAACTGCTAGATCAAGTCTTGCTCTCATAATAGGGGCTAATGCTTCATTTGAAATATCAAGCCATTTTTCATCTGGCCATCCATCCATATTAGTTCCTAAAACAGTAGAAGGAAAATCATTAGCATCATCTCTCCAATTTTCATAACTACCTGCACTAAAGTAACATATTACTTTTTTACCTGAATTTTTTAATGTTGTAATTGTTGATTTATCCGTATCAAATAAGTCAACATCATATAAATCAACATTATAAGTAGTATCTAAAGGATGTGTACTATCAACTGCTAATTGTATTTGCCAAGATGTATCTACAATTGGTTTATACCATGTGCCTGTCACCGACGCAACATTTTTATCAAAGGTTACTGCTGAAGTTGTTGTAGTTGATGAAACTGCACTTCCACCACCTCCACAAGAGATAAAAAATAAACTTACAAAAATAGAACCTATAATATTTTTCAAAATAACCCTTTAGTTATATTTAAAAAGAGAAGATAAAATCTTCTCTTTTAGTTTTTAGCAGCTGTGAATATAATCTCAACCAAAGTTTCTTTACTTGCCATATTCGCTTCAACACATGCTCGCGCTGGTGGATTTTCTTTTGAAACCCATTCATCCCATACACTATTAAAATCAGTAAAATCTCTACTAATATCTTTTACAAAAATTTCTGCTCTTAATAAATCATGCTTTGTAATTCCAGCTTCAATAAGTCTTTCTTCTAAAATTTCTAATACCCTTAAAGATTGTCCTTTAATATCAAGTGTCTTATCATCAGATACTATTCCTGCAAAATATACTGTTCCATTGTGTTCAACTATTCTACTCATTCTTTCATTTACTTGTTTTCTTACAACCATTTTTTTCTCCTTGTAATTTTATTTTTTAAACTTCTGACATTCTTTTTTCAAAATCTTCATTCATGGCATCTAATTTTGTTTGAGATTCAGCAAGTAAATCAAATTTTTCTTCTATATCTTTTTCATATAAATTAATATTTTTTAAAAGTTCAATAGTTTTATTATTGTCACCTTTATTTGTAGCTATTGTCAATTCATTTTGATCATGATCTAATAATTCTTCAAGTTTGTTAATTTGTTCTTCTAACTTAGCTACCTCTTTTTTCAAAGGAGCCGTTGCTTTACTTTTTTCTTGAACAATAATAGCTCTTAATCTTCTACTCTCTTTTTTATTGATTTTTGGAGCTTTTACTTTTTTTACTTCAACTACATCATCATCCCAACCAATCTTTTCTAAGAATTCATCATAAGTTCCATTAAAATAAGTTGCTTCATCATTTGCAAATACAATTAATCTATCACATACTTCTCTTAATAATTCTTCACTGTGAGTTACAATAATACTTGAACCCTTAAAAGCTTTAATTGCTTTTGTTAAAGCTGCAATTGAATCCATATCAAGGTGATGAGTAGGCTCATCAAGGAATAAAAGATTTACATCTTTTGCAATAATTTTTCCTAACATTACCCTACTTTTTTCTCCCCCAGAAAGAAGAGATATTTTCTTCTTAGCATTATCATTTGAAAACATCATTAGACCACAAATACTTCTAATTGTAGATTCTGCTAACTTAGGATTTGTCGAATAAATTTCATCCATAATAGTATTATTAGGACTTAAATGAGAAATATTAGTTTGTCCAAAGTGCCCAAATACTGTACTTCCATGAAAATCAACACTTCCACTCAAAGCTTTTAATTCATTTGCAATAACATTTAATAAAGTTGATTTTCCTTTACCATTCTTTCCAATAATTCCTAATGTTTGTCCAGTTTCAAGTGCAAATGTAATATCTTTAAATAAAATATTATCTTCAGAATATCCAAAACTAACATCTTTTACTTCAAGTAAAAATTTTGCTGGAGTTTCTTTATAATTAAAATCAAATTTTAAAGTTGAGTCATAACCTATGTCTTCTAAAACGTCCATTTTTTCTAAGATTTTTACTTTTGATTGAGCAAGAGCTGCTGTTGATGCTCTTGCTTTATTTTTAGCAATAAACTCTTCTAACTCTTTTATTTTTTTATCCTGAGCAATTTTTTGTTTTTCATGATGTTCTTCATTACTTGCTAATTGTTCATAAAATTTATGAGTATTCCCACTTATCATATAGGCATTTTTTCTTATGATTCCCATAGTATGTGTACAAATTGCATCCATAAAATTTCTATCATGGGTAATTAAAATAACTTCACCCTCAAAAGATTTTAAAAATGCTTTTAGCCATCTTAAAGATAAAATATCTAAGTAGTTTGTAGGCTCATCTAAAAGTAACATATTAGGTTCTGTTAATAAAAGTTTTGCAAGATTTATTCTAATTTGGAAACCACCTGAAAAAGATGTTGGATCTTTATCTAAGTCTTCTTGTGAAAATCCAAGTCCAAATAAAATTTTTTCAACTTTATAAATACTAAATTTGTCATCTTCAGGTAAAGCAAGTGCAGTTTCATCTACTAGTGTTTTTTCAGTAAAAGCAAAATATTGTTTTAATGCACCAATTCTATAATTTTTTGGAATACTAATATCTCCACCATCTGCTTGTTCTTCACCAAGAATTAGCTTAAAAAGTGTAGACTTACCACTACCATTTCGTCCTACTAAACCTATTTTATCACCAGAATTTAGTCTTAAATTTAATTCACTAAAAAGATCATTTGATCCATAGCTTTTTGACACATTTGAAAGTTCTATCATATTTCTCTTTTTTATATTTTATTATGTTATTTTTATTTGGAAGTATACGATATTATGAGTTATATCCTAATTAGAGGATTTTTTATTTATCATAAATTCATATATAAAAAAAGCAAGAAGCCCAAGCTCCTTGCTTTTGAAGATTTAAGTAAAATTTTAAATTTGATTAATGTAAATCAGCGTTTAATTTGATTTCTCTAGTACTTCTCATAGCAATAGTTTGACCTGTTGTTGAGTTAACTCTAAAGTGTACTCCATTAACTCCTAAGAAATCACTTCCTTTCATAGAAGTTGAAATTTCTTTACCTGGATTAATTTCTTTTAATGCAGCAACAGCTTTTTCAGATAATCCAATTTTAGTTCCTGGTAAAATTGATACACCAGCATCTAAAATACATCCATCACCAATAGCAGTTCCAGTACAAGAGTTTGCACCTAATAATGTATTTTCACCAATAGAAACAGGTACTCCATCAGTTCCAGAAAGAACACCTAAGATAGAAGCTCCACCACCAACATCAGATCCAGCTCCAACTACAGCAGAAGAAGAAATTCTTCCTTCAACCATAACAGAACCTAAAGTTCCTGCATTGAAGTTGATATAAGCAGCACCTGGCATTACAGTAGTACCTGCTGCTAGTTGTGCTCCAAATCTTACTTTTGAAGACTCTAAAATTCTTGTGTTATCAGCAGGAATCACATGTCCTAAGAATCTTGGGAATTTATCAACCATATCAATTGCAGGATATTTTCCAGATAATTTAAGTGTGATTTCATTTGCTCTTAACCAATCTAATTCAATTGGTTGATTTCCAATCCATGCACAGTTGTGTAATGCTCCAAAAATACCATTTAAATTAAGGCTTCTTAATGCAGCTTTTCCAGTTGATAATGCATATAATTTTAAATATGCAGCTTCAACAGAAGCAACAGCAGTATCTTCAAAAATAAATACAACTTTATAATCATCAGCACTTAATCCAGAATCAATAGGAAGTGATGCTAAAGTTGAAATAACTTGAACATTTTTATGTGCGTCACCTTTTGCTTCAGGAATAAATGGTCTAAAGCTTTCTATACAAGAAGTTAAAAAATCATCAGAAATTCCACATACTAATTCAGATTTTGAAGTATCAACATCTTCACCTGCAACTTTTAATGCATTTAATAATACAGCTGCACTTCCAAAATTCTCATTCCAATTTATTAAAGGGAAAGTTGCTTGTAATATTTTTTCAGGGTTTAGTTGTCCTCTATCTACTTTTGCAATACCAAATCCAATTGGGTTTTTGTACCAAGATTGTGATTGAATATCATCTACTAATTGTTTAAAGTCGTCTTTTGTATAAGCCATTAGTTCTCCTATTAATTATTAATTTTTGCTGATTATACAACATTGTAGGATAATATAAGTTTAATATATAAACAAACTAGTAAATTGTATCCATATCAATTATTGCCATTGTGCTATTTATTTGGTGTAAAGAAGTTAAAAGGGCCTTTACATTTGTAGAACGTAAGATTATTTCATATCTAAATTTATTTGCCATTTTAAAAATAGGACTTTGTCCAAAACCTACAACTTCAACATCTTTTGTAGCTTTTAAAATATGAACATATTTATCCATTTCATCTTTTACTTTTAATCCATTTGTATGGGCAAAAACAACTTTAGCCATTTTTAAATATGGAGGATAAAGCTCTTGCCTAAATTCAAGTTCACTTTCTAAAAACTCTTGATAATTTGAATGATTTAAATAATGATCAAAGAACTCCTCATTTTTAGTTTGAATAATTACTTCACCCTCACCTTTTCTTCCACTTCTTCCTGATATCTGAATAAGTAAGGATAGTGCTTTTTCCCTAGATTTATAGGAATTCATATTTAAAATAGAATCTATTCCTAAAACAACAGCAAGCCTTACATTGTGATAATCATGCCCTTTTGAAAGCATTTGTGTTCCAACTAAAATATCAATTTCGCCTTTATTAAAATCATTCAAAACTGTTTTTAACTGCTTATTTGTTTTTATCTTATCTCTATCAAATCTTTTTATAACTTTATCTTGAAAGATTTCATTTAACTCTTCTTCTATTTGAGCTGTTCCAACTCTCAAATTATGAATAATTCCAGTATTACATGAAGGACAAGTTTGAGGTATTTGTTGAGCATATCCACAATAGTGACATTTCAATGCTAGATCATTTTTATGTAAACTCATTGATACTGAGCAATAAGGACACTCAACTGATTTTCCACAAGAAGTACATATTTGATATTTGAAATTTGCTCTTGTTGGTAAAAATATAATTACTTGATTATTTGATTCTAGTGTTTTTCTGATTTTATTTATAATTTGTAAAGATAAATTTGAATCACTATCATCAAAACTATAAGTTTTTTTAGTTGTATGATATGTTTCATCAAGTCTAAAATATGGTAATTTATTAAAAGAGCTTGTACTAACTGTTGCACTTCCAAGTACAAGTTGTATATCAAATTTTTTTGCAATATAAACACTTAAATCTTTTGCATGAAGTCTAGGTTTTGAATCACTTTTATAAGAATCATCATGCTCTTCATCAACAACAATAACACCTAAACTTGCATATGGTAAAAAAAGTGCTGATCTTGCCCCAGCAACTAGTTTTATACTACCTTCTTGTAAACCTTTTAATATCTCTTCTTTTTTCTTTTTTGTGATTTTTGAGTGCCAAATGGCAACTGTTTTATCAAATACTTTTTCAAGTCTTTTTTGCATTTGTGGAGTTAAAGATATTTCTGGCATAAGAAGGATTGCTTGTTTGTTTTTATTTAAATAATCTTCAATAATTTTAATATAAATCTCTGTTTTTCCAGAACCAGTATTTGCAAATAAAAGTGCTTGTTTTTTTTCATTTAAAAAATCATATGCATTTTGTTGTTGAGTTGATAACTCTATTTTAGAGTCAAATTTTTCATCACTTATTTCATATTTGTAGTTTTTATTAAAAGCTGTATAAACACTTAATGCCTCTCCCAATGAACATACATAATACTGAGATACAAAATGTGATGTTTGAAGCATCATTTCATCATAGTATTCATCTAAGATAGTTTCAATATTTGTACATTTAAAAGTTGGTACATCAACTTCTTTTATTACAACAGCTTCATTTAAAACTTTTCTTTGTTGAAGTTTTACTAAAACTTTTTGACCTTTTTCTAACTTCTCTTCACTTTGAAAAGTAAGATTATTTAAAGGTGATTTTAAAAGTGCTAATTCATAATAATACATTAGTTTAACTCTTTACAAATATCATAATCACTTATACACTTAAAATTTTGATTTTCAAAAGAAAATAAAACTGATTTTGATGAATCTAAAAAAAACTTATAGTTTTCATCATCTATTTTTATCCATTTACCAATCTCTTTTTTTGAAGAGTTTGTAGAAAGAATAGAAAAATCTAAAACATTTGAGAATAATTTTTCACCTTCTTTATTAGCTACAGCTTCATCTAATTGAAATTCATTTGAATTTTCACCTAAAAGTACTAAATCACTTTTTTTCTTAGTGATTGCATTTTGAATTAAAGATAATTGTGATTTTAGAGTTGTTATATTTGACAGTTGAGAGCTTTTTTTTAAATTAGGAATAGTAAATGTTGCAATAATTCCAATTAAGATAATAGATATCATTAACTCCAATAATGAAAATGCTTTGATATTAAAACCTTGAAAGTTTTTCTGTTATTGACTCTACATCTTTTTTAAAAGTATTGTATTCCTGAGATAAACGAATATAAGCTGCAAGTAAATCTCTTGTATCATTGTTTTTACTTAAGTCTAAATATTTTGCTAATTCTTTTTGTATATTTTCATCAACATTTATAGTATAAGCCATATTATTAATATGGAATGTTATCTCTTTATTCACTTCTTCGTGCCTTTATTAATGTTAACGTACTATCAATTCTTAGAAACATATCTTGATTATTTCTAGTCAATTCATCATTATCATTTCTTAGAGCTTCTAATTCTTGTTGTAAAGAAATATTCTCTAATTTTAATTTTTCATGATCGTGTATTAACTTATCAAGTTTGTTGTTTAATGTTTCTAGTATTTCCATGTTGCAATTCTATCAAAATTTTCCTACTAATAAAATTTAAACAATAATTATTATTCTATTTTTTCTCATTTATGAATATTTTTGCAACTTCATATAACATAGATACTGATTTTCCCCATTGAGAATAGTCTTTTACATCTTCAAGATTTATATTAAATTTATTAGTTATTTTTTCTATTAATTCCATCTCATTTATATGAAATGTTCTATCAATATGAATTAAAATCATAAGTTCTAAAAGTACAATTCTTTTACTTTGTTCTGATTTAAAATCATTTAAAATAGTGTCTAAACAAAAACTTTCAGTATCAAAAGAGTCTAAGTTTTCAATTCCCATTTCTGTGCAGTATTCTAAAATAATATCTTCTTCTTTTTCACCATATTTATTATCAATTCTTGCTAAATAGTGAGCTAGCTGTAAAAAAGAGAATTTTTCTTTTGATTGTAGTTTCATTAAGAACATTAAGTTTCCTGTGTATAGATATATTTAATTATATAAATTAAAAGTTAACAATGGATAAACCATTATCTTGTAAGAAAAGGGAAAACAGTTTGTAATCCCGATATTATAAACTCAACAGAAATCGAAGCTAATAATAATCCCATAACTCTAGAGATAATATTTAATCCTGTTATTCCTAATCTATTTGATATATAATTTGACATTTTTAGTGTCAAATAAATATAAGAAGAGATTCCAACGATAATTAAACTCATTATAAATAAATGAATAAAAGCTTCTGATTTTTGTGAAAATATAATTATAGTTGATATTGCACCTGGACCTGCAATTAAAGGAATAGCAAGTGGAACGACTGCTATTTCTTTTACATTTATACTTTTCTTTTTTGCTTCTTTTAACTCACTTTTTGTATTTTTTGCTTTTGGAGTTTTAGCGTTTATCATATTTATTGACATAAGTAGAAGTAAGATACCTCCAGCTATTTTAAATGAAGATATTGAAATTCCAAAAATCAATAATATATATTGACCAATCCAAATAGATATCAATCCAGCAATACAAGCAGCAACAGCTGCTGTTTTAGCTGTTTGCTTTTTCTCTTCTAATGTATTACCTGAAGTTAATGAAATAAAAATAGGTATTGCTACAAAAGGGGAAAAAATTGACATAGTACCTATTATGATTTGAATATAATCAGAAAGAGTTAACAAATAAGACCTTTAATTTTTTCGTATTATATGCGATTTAATATAAAAGTAAGTTTTATTTTATGATTCTATTTAACATAAGAACATAATCTTTTGAGTCAAATTTTTTCTCATTTTTTATATAAACTCTAGGAACTCTTTTATCAACCATACATACTATTTCATAATTAATAGTATTTAATAATTGTGCAACACTATCGATTGTAATTCCATTTAAATCATTTCCACCAAATAATACTACTTCATCACCCATTTGAACATCAAGACCAGTTACATCAATAAGACATTGGTCCATACATATATTTCCAATCACAGGAACTATTGAACCATTAACCACAACTTTTCCTTTACCTGATAACATTCTTGTATATCCATCAGCATAGCCTATTGGAAGAGTTGCTACTAGAGTTTTTTTATCACATTTGTATTTTAGACCATAACTAACACCACAACCAATATCTAGTTGTTTTACTTGTGATATTTTAGCTTTTAAACACATTACTTCTTTTAGTTTAATATTTTCGTGGTTTACATTTTTTGAAGGATATAAACCATATAACATAATACCTGCACGAACCATATCAAAATTATATTCAGGTAAATCAATAATTCCTGCACTATTTGATACATGTTTTATTGGAATATTTAGTCCTCTTTTTTCTAAAGTATCTACAATATATTTATATTTTTTTACTTGTTCGTGTGTGTATGATTTATCAATTTCATCAGCACAAGCAAAGTGCGTAAATATACCTTCTATAATCAAACCTTCAAGTTTGCTCATTTCTAAAATTGTTTCAATAGTTTCATCACTATAAACCATACCTAATCTATTCATTCCACTATCTAGTTTAATATGTACAAGAATTTTTTTATTTAATGAAAGTGCAGTCTTTGAAAATTCTATTGCCTGTTTTAATGTATAAATTGTTTGAATAATATTAAGTTCAATAACTTCTTTAGCAAGATTTTCAGGAGTATAACCTAATACCATAGTTTCAATATTTGGAAAAGAAGATTTTAATTGTATAGCTTCAGATAATGTTGCAACAGCAAATCTATCAGCACCATTTTCAAGTAGAGTTTCACCAATAGCAACAGCACCATGACCGTAACCATCAGCTTTTATTACCGCTGTTACTTTAGAATTTTTATTAGTAACTCTTCTTACTTCTCTAATATTATGTGCTAAATTGTCTAAATTAATTTCTGCCCAAACAGGTCTTGATAATTTCACTTAAATTTCTCCTATTTTATATAGTAAATTATTATTCTTATAGAAGTAATAAAAAGAAGCACTTAAACTTTTTATTACTTTTGTAAAAATAAATTTTATAGGAAGAAATAAATTCTCCCCATAATCAATTAATTAATACTTTTAAAGTATCTATTAGTCTCACTTGAAATTACTTTAGATAATAAAAGTAATGCCACTAAGTTTGGAATTGCCATTAGCCCATTTGCTAAATCTGAGAAATTCCATACTGTTTTTAACTCTGTTACAGCACCAACCATAACAAATGCTAAAAATATTATTCTATAAAGTTTTACAGATTTTTCACCAAATGCATACTCAAAACCTTTTTCTCCAAAGTATGACCACCCAAGTAGTGTTGAATATGCAAAAAATACTGTAGTTGCAAATACAATATAAGTACCTGTTTCACCTAAGAAAAATTCAAAACTTTTTAATGTTAGTAATCCAGGACTACCACCTTCTAACCAAACAGGGGCCATTAAAATTACAGTTGCAGTCATTGTACAAATAATTAATGTATCAATAAGTGTTTGTAACATTGAAACTAAAGCTTGTTTTACTGGAT